>POVV01000195.1_pt1 | contig 49120 bp, 40 predicted proteins | sample 1560271 | NCBI WGS metagenome assembly POVV01 (sample SAMN08337232, study PRJNA429181) | Bioreactor metagenome, whole genome shotgun sequencing project. | biome: cows' rumen and soil; feature: anaerobic; isolation source: anaerobic chemostat enrichment culture, galacturonate as sole carbon... | reverse complement strand
ATTTGCCTACAGCTTCCTTCAGATTTTACCTCACGATAAACACCCTTGCTGTTCAGCTATGCACTTCCTCGTTACCTAGGTGTGCTCGGGACTTGCACCCGTTAGAGCGCGCCCATGGCGCGCAAACTAAAAAAAACCAGAATCTGAAGTGACATTTTACCTGTCCACTTTCTGATTCTGGCTTCTTGCCCCCACCTTATTAGATAAGAGGGTATTTTTTCGTCAGCTCAGCTACCATTTCTTTAGCCTGCTCTGATTTCTCCTCATCGTTTATTACCATCGCAATAATTTCTGCAATTGTATCCATATCATCTTCCTTCATTCCCCTTGTAGTAACAGCAGGAGTACCCAGCCTAACTCCACTTGTAACAAATGGTGAGCGTGGATCATTAGGAATAGTATTTTTATTACATGTTACATGTGCATCATCAAGACGCTTTTCCAGTTCTTTTCCGCTTATATTATTTTGGGTCAGATCAACCAGCATTAAGTGATTGTCAGTATCACCTGAAACAATATTTATACCTCTTGATTTCAATCCGTTACATAGTGCCTTTGCGTTTTTAACTACTTGTTCCTGATACGTTTTAAATTCAGGTTTCAACGCTTCTTTGAAGCAGACAGCTTTCGCAGCAATTACATGCATTAAAGGTCCCCCTTGAATACCGGGGAAAATTGCTTTGTTGAAATTAAATTTATCATTCATTTCTGCACTGCTAAGTATCATACCTCCACGAGGTCCTCGTAGCGTTTTATGAGTGGTGGTAGTCGTTACGTGGGCATAAGGTATCGGACTTGGATGCAGTCCTGCAGCTACAAGACCTGCTATATGTGCCATATCCACCATAAGATATGCACCGACCTCGTCTGCTATTTCACGGAACTTTTTAAAATCTATAGTTCTGGCATACGCGCTCGCTCCGGCAATAATTAATTTAGGCTTATGTTCTTTTGCGATTTCCAGTACTTTATCATAGTCAATTACGCCTTCATCATTCACTCCATATGCAGTAAAGTCAAAATATTTACCGGACATATTTACCGGTGATCCATGTGTAAGATGTCCGCCGTGATCCAGATTCATTCCCATGACCTTATCACCGGGCTGAACCATAGCAAACATAACAGCCATATTTGCCTGCGCTCCTGAATGAGGTTGTACATTGACATATTCGCAGTTAAACAGCTCTTTTGCTCTTTCAATAGCCAGATTTTCAGCCACATCAACGCACTGGCATCCACCATAGTAACGCTTTCCAGGATACCCTTCTGCATACTTATTCGTAAGTGGACTTCCCATTGCTGCCATAACAGCTTTGCTGACCCAGTTTTCAGAAGCAATCAACTCAATGTGAGAATTCTGTCTTTCCATTTCGGACTGTATTGCATCTGCAATTTCCCTGTCCTCGTTTTTGATTTCCTCAAAATCGTACATCCTATTTCCCTCCATAAACCTTATGCATACTTTTCAGAGACATCGGTCTCCCATGATTCACTGGTGACATTATATCATAAACAGTTTTGATAAACAATTTCTTGTTTAAGATATTTTGCGCAAATTTTTACCCCAGATCAAATAGCGATAGCTGATTGCTCTGTGGCAGATTTCCGAATAACCCCAGATCTGCCATAAAATCAATAACGGTCTTGCTGACTTTTGTTCTTTGCCGAAAATCATCCAACGAAAGATATGTACCACCTTTGGACGCTTCTTCAACAGCTTCAGCTGCCTTTTCTCCCATCCCTTCTATACTAGATAGGGGAGGCATTAGTTTTCCATCAATAATCTGAAATTTAGCGGCCTTTGCCTTGTAAATATCCAAAGGAAGAAATTCAAATCCTCTTGCATACATTTCCTGTACTATTTTCATATCTTTGACCACATCCTGCTCTTTATTACTGAGTGTATCTGCTCTTTTTTTATAATCTTTTATATAATAATTCAATTTATCTTTTCCCTGACACATGATTTCATAAGAAAACGCATTAGCACGAATACCAAAATATGCACCGTAATAGGCCAGCGGATAATTGATTTTACAGTAAGCAATACGATAAGCCATCATTACATATGCGGCTGCATGAGCCTTAGGAAACATGTAGCTTATTTGTTTACATGACCAGATATACCAGTCTGGTACATCTTTTTCTCTCATCGCATCTTCCCATTCCGGCTTCAGCCCTTTTCCTTTTCGTACACTTTCCATTATAGTGAAAGACAGAGCACTATCCACCCCTTGATTAATTAAATAAATCATAATATCATCACGAGTACATATACAAGTAGAAATAGTGGCTTTTCCTGACTTCACTAATTCCTGGGCATTACCAAGCCATACATTTGTCCCATGTGATAATCCCGAAATTCTAATTAAATCAGACAGGGACTGTGGTTTTGCATCCTGTACCATCTGGATAACAAAATCTGTACCAAATTCCGGAATACCAAGACAGCCTAGATTACAGCCGTCAATATCTTCAGGTTTAATTTTCAATGCACTGGTATTATGAAATAGAGACAAGACATTTTCATCATCCAGTGGTATTCTTGTTGCTACAAAAGGATTTTTCTCATTAAATTCATTATCCATTGCATCTGATGTTATATATTCTTCCAGCGTCCGGATCATGGTTGGATCATCATGTCCCAAAATATCTAGCTTTAGTAGATTGTGATCAATAGAATGATAGTCAAAATGGGTAGTAATAATGTCCGTAGTCATGTCATTTGCCGGATGCTGCACTGGTGTAAATTCATTAATATCATGACCGTGAGGTAAAACTACAATACCTCCGGGATGTTGCCCGGTACTTCTTCTTATCCCTGTGCACCCTACCGTAATCCTGTCTATTTCACACTTGCGTTTTCTGTGACCGCGTTCCTCATAATAGTTTTTTACATATCCAAATGCAGTCTTATCCGCCATCGTTCCGATGGTACCCGCTTTAAATGTATGTCCTTCTCCAAAAATAACTTCGGTATATTTATGTGCTTTTGCCTGATAATCTCCCGAAAAGTTTAGATCAATATCCGGTTCCTTATCTCCTTTGAAGCCGAGAAATGTCTCAAAAGGAATGTCAAAACCAGACTTTACAAGAGGCGCTCCACATTTTGGACAGTTTTTATCCGGCATATCAAAACCGCACCCTCCTGCGTATTCTTTCACTTCCTCAGATTCAAAGTCGTTATAATGACACTTCTCACAATAATAATGAGGACTCAAAGGATTAACCTCTGTTATCCCCGCCATAGTGGCTACAAAAGAAGATCCTACCGATCCACGTGACCCTACCAGATAACCATCTTCATTTGACTTCCACACCAATTTCTGTGCAATAATATACATTACTGAGTACCCGTTAGAAATAATAGAATTCAATTCTCTTTCAAGCCTTGCCGAAACAGGTTCAGGCAAATCCGGGCCATAAATCTCATGAGCTTTATTATAGCATATATCCCTCAGGTCCTGCTCAGAGTTCTCAATCACGGGAGGACATTTATTTGGATTAATCGGGGAAATCTTCTCAATCATATTAGAAATTTTTGTGGGATTTTCTATGACTATTTCTCTCGCTTTTATGGACCCCAGGTATTCAAACTCTTCCAGCATTTCTTCTGTGGTTCTAAGATAGAGAGGCGGTTGGTCATCCGCATCATTGAATCCTTTTCCCGCCATAATAATACGCCTATATACCTCATCACCTGGATCCAGAAAATGCACATCACAAGTTCCAACAACAGGTTTTTTGAATTTCTCTCCTAATTCAACAATCTTTCGATTAATTTCCTGCAGATCTTCTACACCTCTTATTTCAGAATACTTTTCACTTTCCAGCATAAATTTATTATTTCCAAGTGGCTGGATTTCGTAGTAATCATAAAAATCAGCAAGTCTGGCAATAGATTCTGAAGATTTATTTTTTAGTATTGCCTGATATAATTCTCCCGCTTCACATGCACTTCCCACAATAAGTCCCTCACGGTACTTATTCAGAACACTTTTAGGTATTCTTGGTCTTCTTGCATAGTATACAAGGTGGGACTGGGATATCAACTGATACAAATTATATCTGCCGGTATTATTTTGTATCAGAATAATTACATGATAGGTAGGTAGCTTTCGGATTGCATTAGGATTCATGTCCCCAAACTGATTCAGCTCTCTTAAATTGGTTATATTCTGCTCCTTCAGCATCTGAACAAATCTGACAAATATTTCGGCCGTGGCAGCAGCATCATCCACCGCACGGTGATGATTTTCCAGAGAAATGCCCAGCGCCTTAGCTACCAAATTCAGCTTATATCTGGATAAGGTGGGCAGAAGTACTCTTGCCAGTGCCACCGTATCCACATATGTAAAAACAGGCTCAATCTCCTGATATCTGCAATTCTGCTCTATGAACCCCACATCAAATCCGGCATTATGGGCAACAAGTATTCCCTCTCCAACAAACGCTAGAAACTGAGGAAGAACAGTTTCAATATCCGGAGAGTCAATGACCATTTCATCGGTTATACTTGTGAGCTGTGTAATCTGAAACGGAATGGGACGTTTTGGATTTACAAAGGTGCTGAAACGTTCTACAATTTCACCATTCACTACCTTCACCGCACCAATCTCAATAATCTTATCTTTAATTGAACTAAATCCTGTAGTTTCAAGGTCAAAAACAATATAAGTATCGTCCAGACTTTCTTCACCTGCATTTACTGCTATGTCGGTAAGATCATCCACAATATAGCCTTCCACACCATATATTACTTTAAAAGGGTCATTCTTATCCAGTGTTTCTACATAGTGATTGGCATCAGGAAAAGATTGTGTCACCCCATGATCTGTGATGGCTATTGCCGGATGTCCCCAGTCATGTGCTCTTTTGACAATATCCTTTACCTCTGAAACACCATCCATATCACTCATTTTCGTATGACAGTGAAGTTCTACTCTCTTGTGAGGACTCAAATCCATTCTCGACACCGTAAAATCTCCGCTTTTTTTAATTCCTGTTACTGATCCAATAGTCAATTCACCATCAAATTTATCAATAGTAGTAATACCTTTTATCTTTACAAAAACACCTTTTTTCAAATCTCCCAGAAGTTCAGGAAGTTGGTCATTACGGGTAAACATTTTAATGGTGATTGTATCCGTGAAATCAGTTACAGCAAACATTAAAATGGTTTTTTCATTTCTAATCTCTCTTGTATCAAAATTAATAATTTTCCCGTGTATTGTAATTTCACCCATTTCACCTACTACTTGATCAAGTTTGATCGGCTCATCCTCAAAATTTTTCCCGTATATCAGGCTCGGATCATCGCCCTGTTTCAATGGTCTTATGTAATCTTTTTTCTTGAAATCATTCTTTTTGTCAGTGCTGCCGGTTTTTTCTCTTTGCCCCTCATTATTTACTGACTCATCCTGGGATAAGTTATCCTCTCCCCGCTGTTTTGCACGTCTCTCAAATATAGCATTGATTTCCTGCTGTACTCTCTGCTCATCGTATTCGCGATCTGTTCCTGTATTTACCTGCCTGTAAGCCACGCGTATATCAGCCTGCATACGAAATCTTTTTTCAAATATTTCATGAAGCAGATCAATAATATATTCTTTTTTTCCTTCTGCTACAATAGTATCATTCATTTCCAGATAAAGCGTACTTGCACCTTCAAAATGCAGCTCTGCCTGCTCAAACATATTTGCTGCCAGAACGCTGTGCAGCTTTAGTTCCTGTATAATACTTTCACGATACTCAAGCATTAATGTACTTGGACTATATTGTTCCGACAAAACGTATTTTTCCTCAAGGCGAATTGAGATCTCTGTCTTCCCAAATAACTGATCCTTGATTGCTTTCTCCATCTGCCAAATATGTTTTTTTTGAATGAGATGCCTGCTTAGCATATGGACATGCAGAAAATCACGCTTAGAATTAGTGGTGATTTTTTCTACTTCTACATCTTGAAACAGCATTTTCATTTCATTTCCAGCTTTTAGTGTTGGAAATACTGCAAAAAAACTTTTTATCATTCCTGTTTTTTCCAATTTAATAACTCCTGTCGCAGGGTTTCCAGAAGTTCATCCTCCTTTACCCTTTTCACTATTTCACCTTTTTTAATTAAGAGCCCTTCACCCACGCCCCCGGCAATTCCTATATCGGCTTCTTTTGCTTCGCCAGGACCGTTTACTACACAGCCCATAACTGCTACTTTGAGATCAAGCGGAATATCCGCCACCATATTTTCTACACTGTTTGCTAGATTTATTAAGTCAATCCTGGTCCTTCCGCAAGTCGGACAGGACACTACTTCTATACCGCCTTTTCTTAATCCCAGTGTTTTTAAGATCACCTTTGCTGTTTTAATCTCTTCCCTTGGTTCACCGGTCAGAGAAACACGGATTGTATTGCCAATACCGCCATTAAGTATAATACCAAGACCCACGGACGATTTTATATTGCCTGAATATACAGTACCTGCCTCCGTTATGCCGACGTGAAGAGGATATCTACATACTTCAGCAATAAGCTCATGAGCCTTTATGCACATTAAAACATCTGAGGATTTGATGCTTACCACTATATTATCATAATCCATAGCCTCTATCATACCGACCTTATCTAAAGCGCTCTCCACGATACCTTCAGCAGTTACTCCTCCATACTTTTCAAGCAGCGGTTTTTCCAATGAACCACTGTTGACTCCTACACGTATTGGAATATTATATTCCTTAGCTTTGTCAACTACCGCGCGGAGGCGCTCTTTTGAGCCAATATTGCCAGGGTTAATTCGTATTTTATCAGCTCCGTTTTCTATTGATGCAATGGCTAACCTGTAATCAAAATGAATATCTGCCACCAAAGGGATGTGTATGCGTTTTTTTATCTCTCTCAGAGCCAGCGCTGCTTCTTTAGTAGGGACAGCACAGCGAATAATTTCACATCCTGCCTGTTCCAGATTTAATATCTGTGAGACCGTGGCCTGCACATCTTCTGTTTTCGTATTCGTCATAGACTGTATAGCAATAGGATGATTTCCGCCGATAGTAACAGTACCTATTCTTACTTCTCGTGTATTGTTTCTTAATCTCTCCATTATCGTTTATACTCCCTTTTTTATTTCGTCTTTATCAAAGAATAAACAGGGAGTGAATTCCCTGTTTATCCGTTAGTTTTTATCAAATACCATCTGTTCTCCGAAATCTCTGTCAGTTAAAGTCAGCACACTTTTTTCTATACTGTAATCATATGTGCCTTCCATACTACCTGCTGCGGACTTTAGTCCCTCTGCAGTTTCTGCTCCATCAGACGCATCTGCGGCTTTTTGTATGGCATCATCCGATACCTGAAGCGTAAATGTCTTTGTCTCTTTATCTAAACTGTATTTGGCCGTCACAGCCACATCTGCATCCTCAAACTCATCCGGCCACATCAGAACTGCTGCTCCATTTCCTTTAATATTCATCACCAGATTGCTGTCCTCATGACTCCAGCGACCTTCAAGAGGATTCGCTGTGAAAAGCTTAATGACAAAAAATGCTGCTATTATAATAATCACAACCGTAGATACTGACATCACAGTTTTCCAGATTTGATTTCGTTTTTCTTCGTTATTCTTTGCAATCATGTGCATTCTTCCCTTCTTTTTCCTCTTTTTATTATACGAACTTTCGGGTTCTGTGTCAACGGGTATCCCAGCACCTTAGACCTCGTGTCATTTCAACACTTTTATTTAATATTTGTTGTTTTTTGACACTTTCTTGCCCTACATAATAACAAACTGGTACAATTAACCATTATCCAGGAGGTATTAGTAGTATATGAAGTTTGCATCCACATTAAAAGGCTTAAGAGAAAAAAAACACATTACACAGAAGGATTTGGCAGACGTTCTGGGCGTGACTCGTTCCGCCATTGCGGGATATGAAACGAAAGATAAGCAGCCCGATTTCGAAAGGCTGCTTCGTATAGCCAGTTATTTTCGCGTTACCGTAGACTATCTGCTCACCGGTTCCGTGGAAAGCATTTCCACAAATACTCCCTTCAAAAAAGAACAGGAGCTATTATATACCTATTCTAAGTTATCTTCAGAATCTCAACAGCAGCTTGCAGATTATATTTATCTTTTAGAGCTGAAAGAAGAGTCTGAACGAAAAAAAAGAAAGAAAGAAAAGAATAGATAGAAATATTATCTGTTTGCATTTCTAAGTGTAAAAATCCGAACTTTTTGCAGTTCTAATTGACAAAGTTACCTGACAGTAGACATGCAAAAAGATCGGACTTCAATAAATTTATTACTTATCCATGTATCTTCTCAAAAAATCAAAGAGTATATTCATCTCTTCTTTTGTTCCTATGGTTATTCTCAGATACTGTTCTATTCGCTCACTTCCCCAATATCTAACATAAATACTTTCTTTTTTCAATGCTGCAAACAGTTTTTTTGCATCATAATCCGGGTGAGTCACAAAGATAAAGTTTGCTTTGGCATCCGGAAAACGAAATCCAAGCTTTATAAGTTCTTCTTTTGCCCACTCTCTTGTTTCGATGATCTTGGCTGTTGTTTTTTGAAAATAAGAAATATCTTTTACCGCTTCTGTACCGTAAACCAAGGATGGTAGATTCATCGTATAGGAGTTAAACGAATACTTCACATTATTCAAAAATTTAATCAATTTTTCATTCCCTATAACATAACCAATTCTCATCCCAGCCATAGATCTGGCTTTTGAAAAAGTCTGTACTACCAGCAGATTAGGGTACTTATCCAGCAATTCTACTGCCGATTTGCCTGCAAAGTCAATATATGCTTCATCAACAATTACAACAACATCCTGATTGTGGAGTATTATATCTTCCACAAAATTCAAATCTTCATAGATTGATGTAGGCGCATTGGGATTTGGAAAAATCACTCCGCCATTCTCTTTATAATAATCTTCCCTTTGAATACGAAAATCCTTGTCCAATTTAGGGCATTCGTAAGGAATTCGATATAGTTCAGCCCAAACCTTATAAAATGCATATGTAATATCCGGGAATAAGATTGGCTTATCTGAGTTGAAAAAAGTGAGAAAACACATCGCTAATACATCATCTGATCCAACTCCCACAAACACCTGCTCTTTTTTCACATGATAATACTCTGCAAGAGCTTCTGTCAGGTTTGCTGCAGTAGGATCCGGATATAATCTGAGCTGTTTATCATCCAGTTCTTTCATTGCCTTCAATACTCCCGGAGCCGGAGGATAAGGGTTTTCATTTGTATTTAACTTAACCACCTTCTCCTGAGGCTGCTCCCCCGGAACATAAGGCTCTACTTCTCGTATATTTTTTATTATATTTGCATTTAATCTCATATGACAGCTCCTGTCTATTTATACTCCTCTGCCAATTCTGCAAATTTAGGCAGAGAATTCATTATTGTTTCATATGATACACAATATGCCAGACGAACAAAACCTGGACAACCAAAAGAGGAACCCGGAACTATAAGTATATTATATTTCTTCGCAGCTGCACAGAGTAACTTTTCATCGCTGACCGGTGACTTTACAAACAGATAGAAAGCACCTTCGGGCTTGATACACTCAAACCCTAATTTAGTCAGACCGCCATACAGCACTTCCCGATTACGATTGTAGTAAGAAATGTCTGTTTTCTCATTCAGACATTTTTTTACGATTTTCTGCTGAAGAGTAGGTGCATTTACAAACCCAAGTATTCTGGTAGCTACATTTACCGCGCTAATCAAAACTTCACTATCTGCCACTTCATCAGGGATAACCAGATATCCAATTCGCTCTCCCGGAAGAGATAAAGACTTGCTGTAAGAATATCCTACTACCGTATTGGCATAATACTTGGTCAAATAAGGCACTTCAACATCATCATAAGCCAACTCTCTGTAGGGTTCGTCCGAGATAAGGTAAATCACTGTGCCTAGTTCTTTTTGTTTTTTCTCCATAATAGCGGCCATTTTTATTATTGTATCCTCTGAGTATACTACTCCTGTAGGATTATTCGGGGTATTGACAATAACTGCTTTAGTTTTAGAAGTTATCTTTGCTTCAAACTCATCCAGTTTTGGCTGAAAACTGTTTGTATCCGGAGATATTTCCACAAGCACGCCATCATAATTATTGGTATAGCTGCGATATTCGCCAAAATACGGAGCAAAAGTAATCACTTCATCTCCCGGATTGAGCAACGATTTTAGGATAACATTTAATCCTCCTGCCGCTCCAACTGTCATCGTAATATTTTTTGTGTTAAAAGAAGTGTTAAACCGTGTATTCAGGGAATCCGCAACAGCACTTCTAACCTCTTCATAACCTGCATTGCTATTTGTATAGCCATGAAGGAGAACTGGATCCTCCTCTTCAAGAATTTCACGAATTGACGTCTTTACTGCATCAGGCGCAGGTACATTAGGGTTTCCAAGACTAAAATCATACACATTCTCAGCTCCATAAATTTTTGCCAGACGATTTCCTTCTTCAAACATTGCTCTGATTGCTGAGCTGTTTGCAACCATATTTTCCATTTTCTTTGAAATCATTGTCTTTCTCCCTTTTAGCTTTATTTTCTTGTAACAATCCCTTTTTCTACCATAAGGACTGGTCTGTAAGAAAGTTTTGCTTTTCTAAGTCCCTCTGAACCGGTATCGTCTTCTCTGTTCACATATTTATAATTCATACACTCGTTTATCACAAACTGTTGATTTATCATGGTATACGCACCTTCAATATCTGAAAATGCTTTTTCAATGTGAACAACAAATGTATCTTCACTAATTGGCTCACCAGTTGTAAACGCTACGATTTTTCCATTAACCCTAAGTATCCCACCCGTCTGTCTTAGTTCCTTATAAAGACGAAGTGAATTCAGTGTTACGCACATCTCAGCATTTTTCTCAGGATCATCATCACAACCATTTAGATTTCTCCATTCTAGTGCCATCTGAAAACATTCTTCCTGATTATCATCACTTAATGCTTCATAGCTCCAATCTGGATAAATGGTCTTAAACTTATTAATATGATTTCTTTTACTGTGAAGTTTTTTCCCCGATAAGGAAGCCAGTTTTTCAGACTCATAAACATAATCTGCCACATCTCTAACATAATCTATTTGAAACTGTCCCGGATACCATGCATCCAACTGGGTAAAATGTTCTGCTGTTACGTTGTAAAGTTTAAAAGGACATCCCAGTTCATTGCTATACTCTTCCAGAAACGCTAATGCATTTTTTACACACTGCAATTCTCCTGCAGGATATGAAAATGCAACACCATCTTCATCATTTCGAAATACCAGTGTATCTTCTATCACCGCATATTTTACTTTATAAAACCTTGACCAGAGATATACATTACAAAATGTTCTTTCGCAGCTTCTGCTGGGTGATTTACCAAAATAAGAACTAATTATTTCTCTATCCTCCAACTCGGGCCGCTTAAATATTATTTCTTCCATTTCTAACCTTCTCTTTCCACGTTAATCCATTCAGTATATCATATTTTTTATCTATATGACAATTTGTAACACTTAATTTTTTCTAAACTGCATATCATAGAGTCCCGCATAAACACCATTTTTTTCCAGCAATTCTTCATGGCTTCCCTGCTCTTCTATCCCGTTTTCTGTTAAAACCAGAATACGATGTGCATTTCGTATGGTAGAAAGTCTATGCGCAATAACAAAAGTAGTTCTGTTTTTAGCCAAACTTTCCATGGACTGCTGGACCACCTGCTCACTCTCGTTATCTAGCGCTGAAGTAGCCTCATCAAAAATCAGCACTTCAGGATTTCTGAGAAATACCCTTGCAATTGACAACCGCTGTTTTTGACCTCCTGACAGTTTCACGCCTCTTTGACCCACATCGGTATCATACCCTTCCGGAAAACTCATAATAAATTCATGGGCATTGGCACTTTTAGCTGCCCTGATGACATCCTCATCTGTGGCACCCGGCCTGCCGTAACGAATATTATCCATAATATTCCCTGCAAAAAGATAAACATCCTGCTGAACAATACCAATATGATTTCTAAGCTCATCCAGTTTAATATGACGAATATCTGTCCCATCTAGTTTTATAGCACCCTCAGAGACTTCATAAAAACGAGGAATCAGGCTGCAAAGAGTAGTTTTTCCTACACCTGAAGGTCCTACCAGTGCTATATAATCTCCTGCTTGTACCTTAAGATTTAAATTATCCAGTACTTTTTCTTTATTATTTTCATAGTAAAAGGATACATTATTAAACTCTATGTCGCCTTTAACTTCATTAAGAGATACTGCATCCTGCTCATCTGCTATATCTGGAGCAATAGAAACGATTTCCAGAAAACGTTCAAAACCAGAATATCCGTTTTGGAATTGCTCAGTCAGTGTTACCAGTTTTCTTACCGGTTCCGTAAAATTATTGATGTATAGCAGGAAGGTAATCAAATCTGTAACCACAAGACTACCATTTAACATCATTCCTACTCCTGATATCAATACAGCTACCGTAACCAAAGTACTCATCGCGCCCAGACCAGAGTTATAAATACCCATGTATTTATAGCTCATTTTTTTTGCTGCTACGAAATTATCATTCCCAGCTTTAAACTTTTTCATTTCCACTTTTTCATTTGCAAAAGATTTTACTACACGGATACCAGAAAGGCTGTCTTCTATCTGACTGTTAATATCCCCAATTTTTTCTCTATTTCTTTTAAATGCAACTTTCATTTTTCCATTATAATAAAAAGCAAAGATGACCATAACAGGAATAAATATAAATGCAATCAAAGCAAGCTTTACATTTACAGTCATCAATATGGCAAAAGAACCTACAATCTTAATGACAGAAATCACAAGGTCTTCCGGACCATGATGTAGTAACTCACTTATATCAAATAAATCACTGGTAATTCTGGAGAGCAAATGCCCAACCTTTTGGTTATCATAAAAAGCAAACGTGAGTTTTTGATAGTGCCCGAAAATATCACTGCGCATATCCGCTTCCATTTTCGCCCCCATAATATGTCCAAAATAGGCTATGTAAAAATTACAGAACATTTCCAGAGCAACCAGGCCCAGCATGACCACCCCCAGTACAAAGATAGCCTGTCTGGCTTCCGACGCTTCAAAATAAACCACCTTATTGGTAATATATCTGACAATCATAGGAATAGCCAAAGTAACGGATGCTCCAATTATTGCAAAGAACATATCACTATAGAACAACCCTTTGTAGGGTTTGTAATAGGCGAATAGTTTTTTTAGTTTTTCTCTCATTTGATTCCCTCTTTCATTCTTTCATTATACAACATCATAATACCCCAAAATACTTATATTTGCAAATTTTCCAGAAGAGTCAAGAACTCATCCTATGTCTGCTTTCTTAACATTCCATATTTATTTTTCGGCAAATACTCAAACTGGTGTTTTCGATAGAGCAAATCTGCCGGATGATTTGCAATGAGACAGATATAACTATCATCGTAAGTATTTTCTTCAAAATAATCATCTATCTTTTCCATAATCAGTTCGGCAAAGCCTTTTCGCTGATATTCAAAATCTACCATTATATCACTTACAACATAAGTAATACCACCATCACCCACGACTCTGCCGAAACCAATTAGTTTCTCCTCGTCATAAAGTGAGACCGTAAACAAGGAATGTTCCAGAGCTGTCTGACTTCTTTTCAACTCTTTATTCCCCATACCAGAACGAAGTCTCAGGCTCACGTAATCCTGTGCTGTTGGTACAGTATATATTGGTTGTATTTTTACATTTTCAGTTTTTTTATTATTAGTATAATCTCCTTCTTTGTTCAATTTACCCTCGCTCTCCTATGGAAAAAGTGTCTGATATTATCAATTAAGGTTAATATCAGACACTTTTTCTTATAATTCTACTTGACGATTTTCAATGACTTATGTCTAGTTCTCCTGCATATTAGTAAGCTTTGCTGCCTGATCAGCTGCAATCAGACTATCGATTATCTCATCCAAATCTCCGTTAAGAATAGTGTCGAGCTTATGCAGTGTCAATTTAATACGATGGTCAGTAACTCTTCCCTGAGGAAAATTATACGTTCTGATTTTTTCTGAACGGTCACCAGTTCCGATCTGACTTCTTCTAGCCTCAGCTTCAGATGCCTGCTTTTTTTCCATTTCCAGGTCATACAATTTTGAACGAAGTAAGCGGAACGCTTTTTCTTTGTTTTGAAGCTGGGATTTTTCTGTCTGGCTATAAATAACAATTCCGGTAGGATAATGAGTCAGTCGTACTGCTGAGTCAGTCGTATTAACGCACTGTCCTCCATTGCCGGAAGCCCTCATCACATCGATACGTATATCCTTATCCTCAATCACAACATCCACTTCTTCCGCCTCAGGCATAATTGCCACAGTAATGGTAGACGTGTGAATTCTTCCGCCGCTTTCCGTCTCTGGCACACGTTGTACACGATGGACACCGCTTTCATATTTGAGGCGGGAGTATGCCCCCTGCCCGGTAATCATAAACACACACTCTTTAAACCCTCCGATACCGTTTTCGTTGAGAGAAATCATCTCAATTTTCCACCTGCGGCCTTCTGAATAGTGTGTATACATACGGTAAACCTCTGCAGCGAAAAGAGCTGCTTCGTCTCCCCCTGCACCTGCACGAATCTCAACAATAACATTTTTTTCGTCATTTGGGTCTTTTGGCAGAAGCAGAATTTTCAATTCCTGTTCAAGCTCTTCCACTCGCGATTTTGAAGCATTTAACTCTTCCTTAGCCATTTCCCTCATTTCTTCATCCGACTCTTCATCAAGCATAACAAGGCTGTCTTCTATATTTTGTTTACATTGTTTATATTCTCTATACGCCTCTACAATAGGGGCCAAATCACTCTGCTCTTTCATCAGCTTCCGAAAACGTACAGGATCATTAGCCACATTAGGCTCCTGAAGTTCTCCCATTACTTCCTCGTAGCGAATCAGCAGATCCTCTAATCTATCAAACATTTCTTTTTTGTCCTTTCTTCCGATCAATCTCTATATCAAATTCACTTTATTTATCATACACGCCGGTAACAACACGGTCAAGACCTGCCAGATCCTTTTTTACGGAAACATCTTTGAAGCCTGCACTTTTCATCATTGTCTGAACAGCTGCTCCTTGATCAGCACCTATCTCAAATAACAGGCATCCCCCTTTTGTAAGATATCCAGGAGCTTCTTTTATGATTGTCCGGTAAAAATACAGACCATCCTCTTTTCCGTCCAGCGCAATAAAAGGATCATAAAACTTCACCTCTTCCTGAAGTGTTTCTATGACTGATGTTTGAACATAGGGCGGGTTGGAAATAATCATTTGATATTTCCCATGGATTTGTTCAAATAAATCACTGTGCAGAAACTTTACTTCAATACCAAGCCTATCTGCATTACTCTCAGCAATTTTTAAAGCCTCCGGAGAAATATCTGCCCCAACACCACTTACCGGCAAAAAATTCTTCTTTCTGACATAATGCACTATACTGAGCAGAACACAGCCTGATCCTGTACACATATCCAATATTTGATATTCCTTGTTTTTATGATCCGTATTAGTATTCTTCCAGGTTTTGGCCTGTTTCTCTAAAATACCAAGAGCCTCCTCCACCAAAACCTCAGTGTCCTGTCTGGGTATCAGTACATGTGCATTGACCTGAAATTCCAATCCCATAAACACCTGCACTCCGGTAAGATGTTGAAGGGGAATACGCTGAGCTCTTCTTTTTATATATTCTACATATTGCTCCTCTTCTTTTTCCAAAAGTTGTTTATCCGGTACTGCATAATATACTGCGCGGCTGATTCCTGTTACATACTCTAAAAGATACCATGCATCCAGATGAGCATCTGCAATTTCCGCCTGCAAAAGGATATCTTCCCCCATCCTGCATGCTTCAACTAATGTCATACGTTCTGCCTTTCTGTGTAATCAGCCCTGGCCTGATTAACTCCTTGGTTTTCAGAATTATTATTTTCTGCAAGATAAGCTTTCCAGTCAAACACAGCCTCGACTGCACTAATTGCAACCTCTATCATACTGTCATCAGGTTCTTTAGTGGTGAGATTCTGTACCCATAATCCTGGTTTGCTTATTATATTTATGATAACATTATCACTATTTCCCGCAAGTCTGATCAACTCATAGGACACCCCGGCTATTAACGGGAGCAAGGCAATGCGCAGAACCACTCTCATTATCTGAGACTCAGCGGTAATAAAAAAGCAAAAAATTATGCTTACTATCATTACAAAAAACAAAAAACTGGTTCCACAGCGTTTATGCTGTTTGGAACTTTTACGGACATTATCAACATTTAATATAAGTCCATGTTCAATACAGTTAATGCATTTATGTTCAGCTCCATGATACATAAATGTTCTTTGAATATCTTCCATCCTGGAAATCAGAAGAATATATACCAGAAAAATCGCCACACGAATAACACCTTCAATAATTGTTATTACGCCTCTGGACGTGATATGTCTCTTCAGAATATTACTGAGAAAATATGGGAGAATCATAAAAATAACGACAGCCAGAACTACAGAAAAGCCAACTGTTAAATTCATAATCATTTTATCTTTTTTCTCTCTTTTTTCTGCCTCAGCCTGAGTCAGTACTTCTTGGTTCTCCTCTTCCTCTTCAAAAAAACTTGCCGAATACGTAAGTGTCTTCATTCCCAGAACAAGGGAATCAACAAAATTAAAAACGCCACGTATAAACGGTATTTTTGACAATGTCTCCCAAGGAATTACACTCTTGTATTCCTGCACATCAACCTCAATCTCTTTGTTCGGCTTTCTGACAGCCACAGCATACCGATTTTTATTCTTCATCATAATGCCTTCTAGAACTGCCTGGCCACCTATGTTTGATGACTTCATGTACCCTCCTGTCTTTTATAGCAGAAAAGGGTCAGTTCCTTCTTTCTGAAGTTGCTGACCTTCTAATGTATTCATGATATAAAGTGTCTTACAATTCAAGAACAGGCTGAGATGTCTCACCTCAGCCTGCAGTCACTCATTCTTATTTCATACCATATTTCTTGTTGAACTTATCAACACGTCCGCGAGCCTGGTTTGCTTTCTGCTGACCAGTATAGAACGGATGGCACTTAGAGCAGATTTCAACATGAATGCTTTCATTTGTTGAACCTGTTACAAATGTGTTTCCACAGTTGCATGTTACTGTAGCCTGATGGTATTCTGGATGGATTCCTTCTCTCATGATTTTCACCTCTCTATTTTAAAATATTCATTATAATCTCTAAACAGCTTTGTTATTGTATCATAGGATTTTCAGATTTGCAAGCATTTTTTATATTTAACATAAATAAATTAACCCCATCTCATCCTTACAATTATCATACCTGTGTGTCGTTAAATAAATTTTTTCTTTAAGACTAACTGTACAAGATCTGCATTTCTTTTTGTCTGGGAAAACATATTCAAAAGGTTATCTACCGCTTCTTCTGCTTTTAATCCGTTCATAGCCCTTCGAATGATGTAAACAGCATCCTGTTCTTCTCTGCTGAGCAGCAGATCTTCACGTCTTGTTCCTGATTTAGGGATATCAATTGCCGGAAATACTCTTTTTTCCTGCAGTTTTCTATCCAGTACCAGTTCCATATTACCGGTACCTTTGAACTCTTCATAAACCACATCATCCATCTTACTTCCAGTCTCCACAAGAGCTGTAGCAAGAATAGTCAGACTTCCGCCCTCTCTCATGTTTCTCGCTGCACCAAAAAATCTTTTCGGCATATGCAGTGCTGCCGGATCAAGACCGCCGGAAAGTGTTCTTCCAGATGGTGGTACAGTCAGATTGTAAGCCCTGGCAAGTCGTGTAATACTGTCCAGCAAAATGGTTACATCTTTTCCATGTTCTACCAAACGTTTTGCTCTTTCTATCACCATTTCTGATACTCTTTTATGATGGTCTGGAAGTTCATCAAAAGTAGAATATATTACCTCTACATTTGGTCCCTCTATTGCCTCTTTTATATCTGTCACTTCCTCTGGTCTTTCATCAATCAGAAGAATCAGCAAATGCATATTGGGTTCTCTTTTCTGCACAGATAGTGCAACTTCCTTAAGTAATGTTGTTTTACCGGCTTTCGGAGGTGATACGATCATCCCTCTCTGCCCCTTTCCTATGGGTGACAGCAAATCCACGATTCTCATAGCCGTAGAACACCCTGGAGTCTCCAGGCAAAGGCGCTGATTAGGAAAAATCGGGGTCAAATCTTCAAAATTATGACGTTTCGCCGCTTCTGCGGGCCTCATTCCATTTATGGTTGATACATACAGCAATGCACTGAACTTCTCTGACTGAGTCTTTACTCTTGTATTTCCAGATATAATATCTCCGGTTTTCAAATTGAATCTCCTGATCTGTGATGGTGAAACATATACATCATTTTCTCCAGGCAAATAGTTCTCGCATCGAATAAATCCGTAACCATCAGGCAGAACTTCTAATATACCATTTGCAGCATTGCCACTGTCCAGCTGTTCAATATCCGTTCCTTCTTTTTTCTCTTTCAATTCTTCCTTTACTTCCTCTTTTGCCTCAGCTCTCGCCTCATCCATATGTTCTTTTTCATCTTGTGCGAGCATGGTGTCTATTAATTCACCCTTTTTCATCGCAGAAACGCCTTTCATCTTACGGGCCTTTGCTAAATCTTTCAGCGTAGCAAGAGGCAGAGATTCATACTTTTCTCTCGTCATAATGCCCTATTTCCTTTCCTTAGCTTAATGCTATATTTCCTTTATACTCTTATATAATTTTTTAATTTCGCGGGAACCTTAGTCTGAAGTGACTTGTCCGAATTCAGGCATTTCGCCTTTATTCCTTAGATATCAATTTAAATCTGGTGTCATTATACAACATCTCCCTGAAAAAGAAAAGTTATTTTTAAAATTTACCCACCCTTATCTTCCATTTCTTCTTTCTTTCCATCTTGCTAAGCTTTTCCAAGAGTGTTATGATAATAAACAGACACTATGATGTAGGGGACAAAAGATTTTTTGCCTCTGGAAAAAGGAATTGAGATAAATGAACCTTTGGGGAGAAAAGCGTTACCACTCACTTGATTATGATTTAAAAAATGTATATGGAGAAAAAGTTTATAAAATAGCTTTGAATGGTGGAATGACTTGTCCCAACCGTGACGGTACTGCCGGAAAAGGCGGCTGTATTTTTTGCAGTGAAAAAGGCTCCGGAGATTTTGCGGGATCACCTATTTCTTCTATTTCACAGCAGATTTTAAAGGGTAAAAAGGATTTAAGTACAAAACGACCTGTACATTCCTATATCGCATACTTTCAAGCCTTCACCAACACCTATGCTTCCGTGGATCGTCTGGAATCTCTGTATCTGGAATCTATACAAGATCCTGAAGTTAAGATTCTATCTATTGCCACCCGGCCTGACTGTCTTGACGATGATGTATTAATATTACTTGATAAAATCAATCGTATTAAACCAGTCTGGATTGAATTAGGTCTTCAGACCATCCATAAAAACACAGCAGAATACATCAGGAGAGGCTACGACCTCCCTGTCTTCGAAAAAGCGGTAAACAACTTGCACAATCTTGGTATTCCGGTTATCGTGCACACGATACTTTACCTTCCTGGCGAATCACAAACAGAGATGCTCTCTACGCTTAACTACCTGAATCGGATGCAAATCCAAGGGATAAAGCTTCAACTTCTTCATATTTTGAAAGGTACAGATCTTGCCAAAGACTTTATAGAGCATCCGTTTCATACACCAGACATGAAAGAGTATATTCAGTTTCTGGGGGTCTGCATATCCCGTCTGAACCCCAGTATCACTATACACCGCCTTACCGGAGACGGGCCGGAAGATCTTTTAATGGCACCACATTGGACCAGTAACAAAAGGACTGTACTGAACACACTGCACCGGTACCTGAAAGAACAGGACATATGGCAGGGAAAGGACTATCATGACTGAAACATATACCTTATATAAGTTAATTGTACTATATATGCTGGATAAGGTGGATTTTCCACTGACCACCTCCCAAATTTCAGAGTTTATCCTTGATAAAGGCTATACCACATACTTCAAATTACAGGAGACACTTTCTGAAATGGTCAACTCAGGGCTTCTCAAAGTGGAAACTACCCATAACCGGACTTTATATCACCTGACCGAAAACGGCGGGGAAACTATTCAGTTCTTTGCTAATAAAATCTCTCCTGCCATTCAAAATGACATTGATGAATTCTTAAAAGAGAAACAGTACGATCTGAAGGAGGAGGTTTCTGTAAAAGCGGATTATTATTTAAACACTAATCACGAATACGAAGTCCGCTGTCAGATTGTAGAAGGCGGCTTCAACCTAATCGATCTTAAAGTTGCTGTTCCTACAGAAATCGAAGCTCAGACTATTGCAAACAACTGGTCCAGACAAAGTCAGGAAGTATATGCTTTACTCCTGTCTAAGCTTCTCTAAATGCTCTTTAATAGCTTTTTCCTGTCCCAGGACACCAGGTTCATAGAACCTGGTGTTTTTAATTTCATCAGGAAGATATTGCTGTTTCACATAGTGATCAGGATAGTCATGAGCATACTTGTACCCAACACCATGTCCCAGTTTTTGTGCGCCCTTGTAATGTGCATCTTGTAAATGGGGCGGCACTGTTGTTTTATACTGTCTAACATTTTCATTTGCCGCAAAAATAGCTTTAGTTACAGAATTACTTTTTGGAGCGGACGCAACATAAGTTACCGCCTGGGCAATAATTAACTGGGATTCAGGCATGCCGATCCGTTCTACTGCCTGAGCAGCAGATACCGCAACAGTCAGTGCCATGGGATCTGCATTTCCCACGTCCTCAGAAGCACAAATCATCACCCGTCTTGCTATAAATTTAATATCTTCGCCTGCATAAAGCATTTTAGACAGATAATAGACAGCAGCATCGGGGTCAGAACCACGCATGCTCTTGATAAAAGCAGATATGGTATCATAATGATTATCTCCGGTTTTATCATAACGAACTACCCTCTTCTGAATGCATTCCGAAGCGACTTCAAGTGTAATGTGTATTCTGCCGTCCTCACTTCTGTTCGTCGTCAAAATCCCAAGTTCTACAGCATTCAGTGCATTTCTAGCATCTCCGCCGGCTACATCTGCAAGAAAATCAAGTGCTTCTTCATCAATTTCCGCTTTAAAGCTGCCCATGCCTTTATCGTTATCATATACCGCACGTTTCAATAAAGTTTTAACTTCTTCTATACTCAGCGCTTTCAGTTCAAATACACTGGAACGGGACAAAAGTGCACCATTCACCTCAAAATAAGGATTTTCTGTTGTTGCTCCAATCAAAGTTATTGTGCCGTCTTCAACATACGGAAGCAGATAATCCTGCTGTCCCTTGTTAAATCGGTGGATTTCATCAATGAACAAAATGGTTTTCTTTTGATACATGCCCAAAAGTTCTTTTGCTTCCTTTATGACTTCCTCCATATCCTTTTTCCCGGCAACGGTGGCATTAATTTGCCGGAATTGTGCACTTGTCGTGTTTGCTATCACCTTCGCAAGCGTTGTTTTTCCTGTTCCCGGAGGCCCGTAAAATATCAATGACCCCAGTTTGTCTGCCTTTATCGCACGATATAGCAGCTTATCTTTTCCTATGATATGCTGCTGCCCTACCACCTCTTCCAGTACGATAGGGCGCATCCGGGAGGCAAGAGGTGCCTCCTTTTCTTTGTTTGTTTCTCTCATATAATCAAATAAATCCATATTTACCATTCCTTTTTATATTATCTATGTGTTGTATTTTATGTACTACCTGTTCACCCACGTAACACTCTAATCCAGTAACAACTCATCTACCGTTACAAATTCAAACCCTTCAGCCTGAAGCAAATCTATTATACGTAATGCTGCTTTTACCGAACTATCATAACAGTCATGTAACAAAATAATATCATTTTCTTCTGCTTCCGTCACTACTTTATTCACAATTTCATCTTCATTTTCCGTAGCCCAGTCCAGCGGATCAATATTCCACATTACCGGTAATACATGTATTTTTTGTTCCAGCTTTTTTTGCCACAAACCAAAGGGAGGCCTCATATATTCTACTTCTTTACCTGTAATATTTTGAATAATCTCATTTGTTTTCATAATTTCTTGATAAGCAGTTTCATTACTTACCCTGGTAATTTCAACATGATTATATGTGTGATTGCCAATCAAATGCCCCTCTTCATACATTCGCTTAACAATCTGACTGTTATCATCTTTTTCAATATTTTTACCAATCAGAAAAAATGTCGCCTTTACTCCCCGTTCTTTTAATCCATCCAAAAGGACAGGCGTATACTCTGCATTTGGTCCATCATCAAATGTAATTGCTATCTTTCGCTTTTCAGTCATAGCGGCCCCTACATAGGCCGTTGCATTAGAGTAAGAGGATTCCTCTTCTTTATCTTGTATCTGCTTTCCCGAAAGAAAAGACGGACAGATTATTCCCAGCAAAATAAATACATAGATCATCCCGATACCCTGCATCATTTTTTTTAAACGCAAACAGCACACAACCCTTTTTAAACACTTCTTTATAAATATATGCATTACTGTCTGGTTTTATTGATAGCATACTACCGGTTATTCTTACTCAGCGAATTGTTCTTTGTATAAAGTTGGACTTACCCCTTTGTGCTTTTTGAAAGCTTTAGAGAAATAAAGGTTATTTTCAAAGCCCACTGAATAAGCCACTGTGGAAACTGATAAGTTTGTTTCCTTTAAAAGACGGCAGGCTTGATTAATACGAAAATCACTAAGATATTCTTTAGGTGACTGTTGTTGGCAATTTCTAAAGGCTCTGTATAAGTGACTTCGGCTGATTCCTGCATAGGAAGCCACTTCTTCTATTGTTATGGGGTAAGAGTAGCTGGTGGAAATATAGTCTTTCGCTTTCTGTACATATGCCAATTGTATGTCATTCTCAGCGTCTGCATGAGCTGCATACTTCATGAATGTAGCAAGGAGTGTATATAGAGCCCCAGTCATTGCCACAGCCGCCTCGTAGTTGTTTCCCTTAACCTCATAAATTAAACTTAACTGATTCTGTATAAGTTCCTGTGGAATACCAGCTTTCTTAATAAAGGGAGCTTCTTTTGTAAAATCGGTGGAAAGCAAAATAGATGCAGCATCTGTACCCATAAAGCCGACCCATGCGTACTCCCATGGACAATCAATGTCCGCGTAGTATTTTACCTCAGTTTCCGGGTAAAGTATAAATGTATCTCCTTCTTCCAGATTATATGTTTTTCCGTTTACTGTGTAGTATCCCTTCCCAGATACAATATGATGAATACAGTAATGATTGCGTATTCCGGGCCCCCATTGATATGCCGGTTCACATTTCTGATGGCCAACGTTATATACAGACAGTGATGTCATCAGATTTTCTCCCACTTTATACGAATGTTTATACGCACCTAACATATAATAGTCAACTCCCTTCTCTTTTACTTCTACTTTTCCATTCTTTTACATTGTACACTTAAATTATTTTGTTATGCAACATAATTACATGTGTATGAACGGAATTTTTATATACTTTTAATTTTTCTCCCTCTATAATAAACTTAAAGATACAATTAAATATAATGAAAACGACAATCTGACGAAAGTGAGGAACTTATATGAAGGAACAATTAACCACAAAATTTGCCGAGCTGTTTGGAGATGCGAAAAACACACAGCTTTATTTTTCTCCTGGCCGTGTAAATCTTATCGGGGAGCATACAGATTACAACGGAGGCCATGTTTTTCCTTGTGCATTAACCCTTGGCACCTATGGTATCGCACGCAGGCGTGAGGACAGGGTTATACACTTTTATTCCATGAACCTGGATAGTTTCGGGGTGGTGGAAGCTTCCCTTGATGATTTAACTAACAAAGAATCTTATGGATGGGCTAATTATCCGTTAGGTGTAGTTTGGGCCTTCTCCGAAAGAGACTGTCTGCCTGAAACAGGATTTGATATGGTAATTTGGGGAAATATTCCCAACGGCTCAGGACTTTCCTCTTCTGCTTCTCTGGAGGTTTTAACGGGGGTCATTTTAACAGATTTGTTTAACATCACCCAGTTCAGCATGACGGACCTTGCGCTGATCGGTCAGTATTCTGAAAACAATTTTAATGGTTGTAACTGTGGCATAATGGATCAGTTTACAGTGGCAATGGGCAAAAAGGACCATGCTATTTTTCTGGATACCGCAACACTACATTATGAATATGCACCTATAGAACTGGATAATGCCAAAATAATCATCGTAAACAGTAAGGTGAAACATAATCTTGTAGATTCCAAATATAATGAGCGCCGCCAAGAGTGTGCAGATGCATTGTCTGCATTAAAAGAAGAGCTTGATATTAACACTCTGGGCGATCTGGATCTGGATGTTTTTGATAAATTTAAAGAGGTCATAAAAGACCCCGTAAAGATCAAACGTGCAAAACACGCTGTTGCCGAGAATCAGCGCACAATCGAAGCCGTAGACGCACTGAAATCCGGCAACATAAACCGATTCGGTGAGTTAATGAATCAATCTCATGTTTCTCTTCGAGATGACTATGAGGTGTCCTGTGAAGAAATAGATGTTCTGGTAGACCTTGCCTGGAGCATTCCCGGTGTGATCGGTGCACGAATTACCGGGGGCGGTTTTGGGGGCTGTACCGTAAATATTGTGGAAGACAAGGCCATAGATGCTTTTATCCAGATGGTAGGCGAAGGATACAAACTGAAAACTGGTCACGACGCTGATTTTTATACCGTAGAAATCGGAGATGGTGCCGGTAAATTAGAAACACATTAGCATTGATTATTGAAAGGTGGTATTACATGTCCATTTTAGTATTAGGGGGCGCCGGATACATCGGCTCCCATACAGTTTATGAGCTTATTGACCGCGGCAATGACGTGGTGATTGCAGACAACCTGGAAACAGGGCATATTGAGGCTGTACATCCAAAAGCAAGATTTTACAAAGGAGACATACGCAATCATGCTTTTATTGATTCCGTATTTGAAAGAGAATCCATTGACGCAGTCATTCATTTTGCCGCAAATTCACTGGTGGGGGAAAGTATGGCCAACCCACTAAAATATTATGACAACAATGTTTGCGGTACAAAAGTACTGCTGGAGTCTATGATTGCGCATAATGTGAAAAAAATCGTCTTTTCTTCTACCGCTGCTACTTATGGGGAACCTGAACGTATTCCCATTATGGAAGGGGATAAAACTTCGCCTACAAATGCTTATGGAGAAACCAAGCTTGCTATGGAAAAAATGATGGATTGGGCGGATAAAGCATATGGTTTGAAATACGTTGCATTACGCTATTTCAATGCCTGCGGCGCACATGAAAGCGGATCCATCGGTGAAGCACACTGCCCTGAGACCCATCTCATTCCCCTCATCCTTCAGGTTCCTCTGGGACAACGTGATTTTATCAGTATTTTTGGTGATAACTATGATACAAAAGACGGAACCTGCATCCGGGATTATATCCATGTTACAGATCTGGCTCAAGCTCATATTTTGTCTGTTAATTATCTTCTCAATGAAGGCGAAAGCAATATTTTCAACCTTGGAAATGGTGTTGGATTTACAGTAAAAGAAGTCATCGAGACTGCACGCAGGGCAACCGGGCTGGACATTCCAGCCAAAATTATGCAGCGACGTGCAGGAGATCCTGCTAAACTTATTGCCTCAAGTGAAAAAGCGAAGAAAATTCTTGGGTGGGCACCAGCACATGCAGAGCTTGAAGAAATTATATCTTCTGCATGGAAATGGCACAGTACGCATCCCCGCGGATTCAAAAATCAGGAGGCCTGATCCATGCTATACGAAGAAATAAAAAAACTGGTGCATTACGGTATTGAAACCGGTCTGACTCCAGAATCTGAACGCATATACACTACCAATCTTTTACTTGATCTATATAAGCAAAATGAGTATAAAGATACTCCCTGTGATTTATCCAATATTGATTTGGAGGAAGTTTTGGCAGAACTTTTGAACGAAGCCTGCAGACTTGGGATTATAGAAGACAGTATTTCCCATCGGGATTTATTTGACACCAGGCTGATGAATGCACTGATGCCCCGTCCCGCCCAAATTCAACAGGAGTTTTGGAAACGTTATGAACACTCACCAATAGCTGCTACAGAATATTATTACAAACTAAGTCAGGATAGTGACTACATTCGCAGATACCGCATTTCCAAGGATATGAAATGGACAGTAGATACCAAATATGGCACATTAGATATTACCATCAACTTATCCAAGCCAGAAAAAGATCCTAAAGCAATTGCGGCAGAGCGAAATGCCGCCTCTTCATCATATCCCAAATGTCTTCTCTGTATTGAAAATGAAGGATATGCCGGAAGAATCAACCACCCTGCACGCTGTAATCACCGAATTATTCCAATCACGATTAATGATAGTAAATGGGGCTTTCAATATTCTCCTTATGTATATTACAATGAGCATTGCATCGTTTTTAATGGAGAGCACATCCCCATGAAAATAGAGAAAAAAACGTTCCAAAAACTATTTGATTTTGTTAAATTATTTCCGCATTACTTTTTAGGTTCCAACGCTGACTTGCCAATAGTTGGTGGTTCAATCTTAAGTCATGACCACTTTCAAGGTGGAAATTATATATTTGCAATGGCAAAAGCGCCCATAATTCATCAGTTTCAAGTAAAGGGCTATGAAGAAGTCTTCGCCGGGATTGTAAAGTGGCCATTATCTGTAATCAGACTGCGCAGTAAAAATGAAAAACAAGTAATTGAACTGGCCGATCATGTTCTCAATACATGGAGAAATTATACGGATGAAGATGCTTTCATTTTTTCTGAGTCAGACGGGCAGCCTCACAACACCATTACTCCGATAGCCAGAATGAATGATGATTTTTATGAATTAGATTTAACACTTCGGAATAATATAACAACAAACGAGCATCCTCTGGGAGTCTATCATCCTCACGCAGCCCTTCATCATATCAAAAAAGAAAATATTGGATTAATTGAAGTCATGGGGCTTGCCGTACTGCCATCAAGGCTTAAAGATGAGATGGAGCTGCTCAAAACTTATTTACTGGAGAAAAAGGACATTAGAGATAACGAAACACTAAATAAACATGCACAGTGGGTGGAAGAATTCCTTCCCTTCTACCCAGATATAAATGAAGAAAATCTTATGAGTATTCTCCAGCAGGAAATTGGCAAGGTTTTTTGTCAGGTATTGGAAGATGCCGGTGTATTCAAGAGCAATGATGAGGGAATGAATGCATTCTGTAAATTTATTCAAACGCTCTAGCATATAAAAAAACACAAAAAGAGGAGACAGACAATTATGTCAGCCTCCTCTTTTTACTATCTCTTGTAACTTTTTTTGCTTTTCTTTCGGGAAACTTTTTTTCGTACGCTGTATCCAAAAGTTCCTAACGGTTTTCCCAGTCCCAGATATTCTCCGTGGGAATATGCCAGCAGTCCCGTTTTATTCAATTCAAATTTATTAGATTCATTCATATAATCCTCGTTGACCTGAACAGTTTTCACTTCTCCAAGCAGCATATGATGGCTGCCCAGTTCTTTAATTTCTGTTACCACGCACTCTATATTTACAGGACACTCTGTAATTATAGGTGCGTATAGCAGATGTTGAGCCTTTTCAGGTGTCATACCTGTCTCTTTCCATTTATCCACATCTCTGCCTGAACGAACCCCGCAGTAATCTACAGCCTTAACCAGTTTTTCTGTTGTCAGGTTAATTACATATTCTCCGGTTTCTTTTATCATCTGATAAGAATATCTTTCGGGCCTTACCGATATATATACCATAGCAGGATTTGTACAAACAGTGCCTGTCCATGCTACAGTAAGAATGTTTGTATTTCCCTTTTTATCGCCCGCACTTACCATAACTGCCGGTAGGGGGTACAGCATATTTCCCGGTTTCCATATCTGTCTGCTCATCTTTTCTCCCTTTATTGCTGCAGTGCTCCCACCAAAGTAGGCACAAGCTGTTTTTTTCTTGACACAACACCTTTTAACAAAATATTTTCTGTATCTTCTCTCAAATCATACGCCATAATCACTTTACTTCTTGCTTCCGGTCCGCAGCAGACAAGCTCTGTTGACTCTGTCACAATGTTTGTCAACATGAAAAAAATCATATCCAGATTATGTGATTTTCTAGCTTTGTCCAAATGTGACATCACCGTTGTTTTAATTTCTTTTAATTCGGATCCACTCATGGAATTAACCTGACCAACACCAATAACTGTCTCATTGACTGTAAACTGCTTAAAATCCAGAAAAACAATTTCTTCTGCAGTTTTTCCTCTTAAGTTACTTCCTGCATTAAACATTTCCAATGCAAGTTCTTCTATATTAATATTACCAATATCAGCAAGTTTTCTTGCAGAAGCCTCATCAAGAGGAGTACATGTAGGGGAACGAAACATCAATGTATCTGATATAATAGCTGAACACAATAATGCTGCATTAACCGGGTCTACCTCAACACTTTCTTCCTGATACATTTGATAGATAATTGTTGCAGTACATCCAACAGGCTGATTTCGAAAGAATACCGGCCCGATAGTCTGTATACTGCTCAATCTGTGGTGATCGATGATTTCCAGAACTTCCGCTTCCTCCACACCGTCAACTGCCTGGTTCTTCTCATTATGATCCACTAAAATAACCTGTTTTCTCCGGCTGTTGATCAAACGCCTTCTAGAGATAAATCCCAGGAAATTGCCTCTGCTGTCTGTAATAGGAAAATCACGAAACCTTTTTTTTGCCATTACATCTTTTACGTCATCCACATAATCCCTCATCTTAAACGTAATAAGTCCTTCTTTGGTCATAAAACGCCGCACAGGAATACTTTGGTTTATCTGTCTTGCAACGGTAAATGTATCATGAGGAGTACTGATAATTACCATCTCCTTTTCTCTTGCCTGATTGATAATGCTCTCTGGAATATCTGCACCCTGACACACTACAATACAACTTACATTTAAATCAATGGCTGCCTGCTGTGCATCTTTTCTGTTTCCCAGAATTAATAAATCATCCTCTTCTATAAAATCAGCCATCAGTTCCCTGCTGGATGCAGCGATTCCCACTTTTCCTTTATTTATATAGCTATGTCCATTACCTACGACCACTTTTCCACCGATGGTTGACGCTATATTTCTATACTGTGTTCTGGATGCGGATAAAATTGAACTGTCGTAAACATCCATGTATGATGTTGCAATATCCCCGATTGTAATTAATCCTTCTAATTTCCCCTCTCTGGTTACCGGAAGAGTCTTAATATTTAGTTCCTTCATCCGCGCCCAAGCTGTCTTTATTGAGACGCTGCCGTTGAGTCCCTCTACCTTTCTCAATTCCACATCTTTAATCTGTACCCGTAAGTCAGAAAGAAGTGCCGGTACCTTTACCTTGAATCTCTCCAGCACATACTGTGTTTCTTCATTAAGCTGTCCGGCTCTTCTTGGTGAATGTTCTTTTCCGGTAAGTTCTGTCTTCAGTTTTGCATAAGCAATTGCAGAGCAGACAGAATCTGTATCCGGATTTTTATGGCCGACCACATATACTTTTCTTGCATTAACTCTGTTTTCCATCTTATATCCCTCTCACCTTTTGGGTTTTTCTATAGTAAGCTTGCCATTTTTTTACTCATTCGTCAACCCAATTTTTCAGATCGGTTGTTTTTTTAGTTATACATATGCTATACTTGAATCATATGATCAATACGAATCAATAAAAGACAAGTTGAGGTGCTGCAATGAATGAAGAAATGAAAACAGAAGAGTTACAGACAAATGAAGGCCATGTAGAGACAATGGCTGACTATGAGGACCATTTTGATGATGCAAATCCGTGGAACAGAGTTCTTGATTACCTGGACAAAAAGACAGTTCTTACTGTCACTGTTGACGGCATTGTTAATGGAGGAGTAATCGCCAGAGTAGAAGGCTTAAGAGGTTTTATACCTGCATCCAAACTCTCTCTTTCCTATATTGAGGATTTAGAGACTTATTTAACAAAGGAAATCCAAGTACGCGTAATTGATGTGGATCAGGCTAATAATCGTCTTATATTGTCTGCCAGAGAAATTCTAAAAGAACAGGAACAAAAATCGAGAAAAGAACAGATTGAAAGTATAAAAATCGGATCTGTTTTGGAAGGTGTTGTAGAAACACTGCAAAACTATGGTGCGTTTGTTAAACTTGATAACGGTCTTTCCGGTCTTGTTCATATATCTCAGATATCTCAGAAACGCATCAAAACACCGGGTGAAGTATTACAAGTCGGTGCTAAGGTAAATGTAAAAATTATTGGAATAAAAGAAGGTAAAATCAGTCTGAGTATTAAAGCTCTTGAGGATAACCAAGAAGAAGTAGAGGAAAAAGTGGAAATTCCTAAAAGCGAAGATATAGGGACCAGCTTGGGAGATCTGTTTAAAAACATTAAATTATAAGTTATTTTTACATATCTACACTATTATTTTTTGATCAAAAAAGCGATACACTATCTCCATTCTATACATCAGGAGTTTTGTACCGCTTTTTATATTTTACTGCTAAAATAACAACGTGTATCTGCTATCTTCTACAATTCAATGTTCTCAAGGTATGGATTATTGACCTCGTAGAACCGCTCAGACTCTACAGCCTCCGCAAGCTTTGTATCTATTGGCATCTTTCCAAGCACAGGTATTTCTAATTCAGCTGCTATTTCGTCAATATGACTCTCGCCAAATACTGAAATCTTCTTTCCACAGTCAGGACACTCAACATAACTGTAGTTCTCAACAATTCCGAGCACCGGTATATTCATTTGTTTTGCCATATGATAAGCTTTGTTAACAATCATCCTGACCAAATCCTGAGGGGAAGTAACAATAACCACGCCATCCACCGGAAGTGACTGAAAAACAGTAAGTGGTACGTCACCGGTTCCCGGCGGCATATCTACAAATAAATAATCCAGATCTCCCCACATAACGTCTGTCCAGAACTGAGTTACTACACCCGCTATCACTGGTCCCCTCCAGATTACAGGTGCATCTTCGTCTTCAAGCAAAAGATTTACTGACATCACTCTGGTTTCATCCTTTGCAATACAGGGAAATATTCCCTCTTCACTTCCTTTTGCGGCAGCATGTATGCCATACATCTTTGGTATGGACGGTCCGGTAATATCAGCATCCAGAATTCCTGCCGTATACCCTTTTTCCCGCATCATCCTTGCCAGAGATGCGGTGACCATAGATTTACCCACTCCGCCTTTTCCACTAATTACACCGATTACTTTTTTTATCTGTGCATGTTTATTGGGCGGGACTCTGAAATCCTTTTTACTCTCACAGCCTCCTGCCTGGGCACATCCTGCACAGGATTCCTGACTGCATCCATTATTGACTTCTTCTGCCATATCATCTTACCTTCTCTTTCTCTCATGATACAAAATCGGAATCTGTTTGGACAGCTACCGGTTTACCGCCTTATTATAACACATCACTTTTAAAAGTTCATTAACATTACTTTAACACATTCTATTTATTTGCTCCAAATTTTAACTTTATTGAAACCAGTTTTTAGTTCAGTAAGCGGTCCGGCCGGAAAATTATCTTTTTTATGTAATTCTTTATAATCCGTATCAAGAACAACCGAGCTTCCTTCGGGACTATCAAAAATTGCCTCGGAAATCCTTACTGTACCAAGTTTTAACGTATCAATAATTTCATTACGTATAGTAAATTGTTCTTCCGCTAAGGTCATTTCCAAATATGTTCCATCCTGTTCTTCACTTATTTTCACCTTTGGATTTTTTGCACTGACCAAGTTTTCTTTTTCCTTTTCAAAGGGAATGGCACCATTATAATACACATTTTTATTAATAAAAACAGGATCCTTTGTTACCTGAAACGTCTCGTGATCTCCTACGCCAAGATGCATAACTTCATCTTTATACTCTTCCAGTGATGAAGGACTTCCGTTATAATCTGCCGTTCCGCTTGTAGACTGCTCTGTGTAAACATTTGCTCCTCCCACGAAGATATTCTGATACCAGCGGTCGTCTCCCCCATAGACAAACGTAGTTCCTGCCACAGCAGTTGTATGTGGAAAATGATAGGGTGTTCCCCTGTCCAGAACCGGTTCTCTTCTCATGGTTCCGCAAAACAGGTTATGAACATAAGCCCCACCCTGCGCTATATTGTCCAGATTGTATTCTGACGCAAGTATATTATGATCCACCAGATGAGGTCCATGTGTAACTTCAATCATCAAATCTCTGTCATTTTTATAAAAGAGGTTTTTACTTACCCTGGTTCCCTGAGCTTGCCAATCAAGCCAGATTCCAAGTGAACAATTATGTATATTGTTATGGGCAATTTGGACATCAATAGCAGCATGCAGCTTAATACCTGCGATTTCATACCCAAAATATTCATGTTTTACAGCAATATTATATATATGGTTGTGATATATCTGGCTGAAAATGCAGCCCATATGCCCTACTATTCCATTTTGTCCGCAGTCGTATATTTCATTATTTCGGATGATATGCGACCCTATAGTTTCTTTGCCCCAGCCAATCTGGAGTGCTCTGAACACCGCTTCCATTTGATATTGATATCCAGGTTTTCTGTGGGTCTCGGTACAAAGATTATGTCCCGTGGATGCTTCCTTTCCTATACTGATGCCACTACATTTTGCATCGTGTATACAATTATCTTCTATTATCCATCCTTTGCTCCAGTTTACTCCCAAAAGTCCCGGCTGATCTGCGGTAGGTGGTGTCCAGGGGCTTGCTGCTTGAGCCATTTCAAAGCCTTTCACTGTAATATAGTTTCTGCCGGTTTTCTTTGGATAAAAACAGCATTTTCTTACATTTATTTCTACAAGTTCCTGATTAGGATCTCTCTCCTGAAAATTGGCATAAATAGTTGTAGTCTTCTCATCTACTTCGGCATACCATTGGCAGAGTGTATCTTCAGGATAAAGAATGGGCTCACGGTGCTTTGTCCACGGAGGATTATACCCCTCTGTTCGTATCTGGGGATGCATGACCTCTTCCAGGGATTTTGCCTCATAAAAAGATTTACCGTTTAAGTATACATCTCCTGCATGAATTCTCCATTCATAGGGGTAAATAAACCAATCACCAAATAATTCTTCACGATAAGGATTATAGTCTCCAAAAATACTGTTTGGTATAACTGCTTTCCATACCTGTCCATCCACCTTTTCCCAGTCTACTATTTGCTCTGAACCTTTAATCACTACCCGTTCTCCCGGTGCCGCCTGATAAATGATTCGATTAATCTCACTGTTTCCCCCGTTTACCGGATTTACCCATTCCCTATATGTCCCTTCATGAACAATAACGGTATCTCCTGCCTCCGCAGATGCTGCTGCTCTCCCCACTGTCAGGTATGGATAGTCAATGCTACCCACGTGTTCATCGTTTCCTTTTTTCGATACATGAATTTCTCTTCCCATTTTTTTCTCCTTTTCAACTTTTTTATGATTTACTATCCTTTAACGGCTCCGGCCGTCATTCCTTTTATCAGTTTATCCTGAGCACATATAAACAATATAATCATCGGTATTACTGTTAACGTTAATACTGCCATAATCATAGGTGTATTCATGGAATACTGTCCCTGAAATTCCCATACAGCAAGGGGGAGCGTACGATTATTTTGTGATTGGGTAAGGGTGTAAGCAAAACTAAATTCATTCCATATATTTACCCCATTATAAATAGCCAGAGTTGCAAGACCAGGTTTTGCAAGAGGTAATATCATACTGGTAAACATTCTGTATTTATTACATCCGTCGATTTGCGCTGATTCTTCTATTTCCACCGGTATTTCCCGCATAAAACTTGTCAGTATAAAGACAGAAATCGGAATGGCTGTGGCAACATAAGGACCAATTAGTGCCCATATGCTGTCATACAATCCTAAATTTTTAGACATTTTGAACACGGGTATAAGGGTTATATGTATAGGAATAGACATACATGCCACAATGACAGAATAGATAGGTCCTGCAAGTCTAAATTTGAATCTGGAAAGAGGATATGCCGCACAGGCTGATATAAACAAAAGTATTCCAAGTGAAATTACCAACACAATAACACTATTCAGGAAAAAACGAATAAAACTTCCATTAAGTACAGCAATATAGTTGTCCAGATTAATACTTTCAGGCATCGCAAAAACGCCTTTAGTAAGCATCTCAAATTTTTCTTTGAATGAGTTCAGCACCATAAATATAAACGGTATAAGAGCCACAATACTCCAGAAAATCCCTAAAATCCATGCAACCGCCCAGCTGAAAGAACTTTTTATTTTGTTTTGTCTTATATTATTCAAAATCAAGCCTCCTTTTTTCCGTTAAGCAGCTTCATTGTCAGAAGAGATACTAGAGAAATCAAAATAAACATTCCTCCGGCAACAGACGAACCATATCCCATGTTGAACTTAACAAATGATTGTTTGTACATATAGGTTGCCATTAATTCGGTAGAAGTACCAGGTCCTCCTCCGGTCATAACATAAACAAGATCAAAATATTTTAAAGAACCTACCATAGACAAAATAGCTGCACTTTTTAAAGAGGGAGTCAAAAGTGGGAGTGCAATCCGCCGAAAATATTGAGCCTTTGTTGCACCATCGATAAGACTTGCTTCATATACATCTGTGGATATATTTGTATATGCTGCCATAGAGTACACCATATAAAACGGAGTGAACTGCCAGGCAATAACACCAATCACCGTATAAAGTGCCGTTTTTGAATTCCCCAGCAAATCAATATTTCCACCTCCCAGCAACTGAGAAACAGCACTAAAAATACCACCGTTCGTTGCAAGGGCATAGGTAAAAAGAAACCCGATTGCCACAGAGGACATTAACATGGGGATAAACCACAGTACCTTAAAGACAGTCATCTTCTTTCCGCCAAACTCAATAAATGTAGCTAATCCAAGTCCTATAGGTATTTGAATACAAATAGAAAGTATCATTACAATCAAGTTGTTTTTAAACGCAATCCAGAAGCTTTTATCTCCAGCTAACTTCACCCAATTTCCAAATCCAATCATTGTTTTATCCGCAGAAATTCCATTCCACTTATAAAAACTGGTAATAAAGGTATCCAAAATAGGATAAAAAATAAACACAACCATAAGGAGCACAATGGGCAGCAGAAATACTATAGCAGCAATACCAGTATCCCTCTTTCTTTTTTTCGCCAGGGAAATACTTTTTTTCATTTAGGTCCTCCTTCCAAGCATAAGCAGTCCCGGGTCATACTCCCGGGACGACCTGCTTTTTTGTTATTCCGCTGAACTTTTTATATACTCCTGCATTGCTTCCTGAAGCTGTTTAGCTGCATCTTCTGAGGTCATGGTCAAACCAAAAAGTTCCTGACTTGTATCCAAATGGACCTGAGCTACTGCCGGTGGAAGATACTGATCATACCAGAGCTGGGTAGAGGATGCATCATTAGCAGCCTTAATTACAAGTTTGCTGATAGGATCAGTAAGTTTATTTTCTACCCCTTTAACAGGAGGTACTTTTCCGCTTTCAACCATAAAATCAACAACTTCTGCTTCAGAAAATTTTGAAGCACATTCAAAAGCAGCTTTTAGTTTTTCGCCCTCACAATTAAAGGATATAAAATTATCTCCAATAGTTCCGATCATAATAGAAGAATCAGCATCTGAACCATCTACTGCTGGGAACGGAAACCATCCTACTTTCTCATAAAATTCTTTGCTATCCTGCTGCAAAAGACCGGTATACCATGAGCCAATCAAATTCATTGCTGCTGATTCCTGATACAACAGCTGTCTTGCCTGACCATCATCTTCACTTAATGAGTTCACGCCCTCAGGAAAGTATCCTTTTTCCGTCCATTCTCTGATTTTATCTCCAGCATAAATAAAGCATTCATCCTCGAAAGATCCACTTCCGTCAACAGCAGCCTGAAACGGTTCCAACCCGCCTTTTCTGGCTGCCAGATTCATAAAGTACATGGATCCGGTCCACTTGGCGGAATTAGCAAGAGCAAATGGGGTTACCCCATTCTCAATCAAGGTATCACATACAGACTCCAATTCTTCAACAGTTTTAGGCACTTCCAGATTATATTCTTCAAACATCTCCTTATTGTAATAAATACCTGACAAAGATACATTCATATAAGGCACAGCATATATGTCTTCTTTATATGTAGCTTGAGCAATAGATGCATCCATTAATCTCTCAGGCAATTCACTTTCATTAAACAGATCGGTAACGGGCTTAGCATATCCTGACTCAATATACTCATTCATTGGTCCCCCTGACCAGTTAATATACATATCAGGGCATTCTCCTGAACTCATTGCTATAACCAGCTTTTCCTTATATGTATCATTTTGTACCGGAACACTTTTTACTGTATAGCCAGAGTCCGTTGTTTCGTTGAAAAGTTTAATCGCCTTATCATAAATAGCCTTATCCACATCTTCCGTACCAATGTTCCAAAATATAATTTCCTTATCACCTCCATCTTTTTCTTCCGTGGATTCACCACCGTTGCAGCCTGCCAGCATAGATACCGTCATAACGGCTGTCATGACCAACGCAGCGCATGCTCTTTTCATCCTTTTCATCCTTTTTCCTCCTTTAATCTTTTCATTTATTTACCAGCAGCCGGACATCTTCCAGCTTTACCAGTATCTTCGCCACTCCTTGCCTCTGTAAAAATTATATCACCCATTTTTTTTGATAACTATTTATAAAAATGTCTTTTTCCTTAATAAAACTATCTATTTACTCTCTTTTTATCCCTATATTGTCCCGGTGAAAAACCACTGTGTTTTTTGAATGCCAGAGAAAAATAATTTGTGTCCCGGTATCCCACTTCCTGAGCAATATGCCCTATTTTCATATTCGTAGTGTCCAAAAGACACTCTGCTCTTTTCATTCTCTTACGTACAATATACTCATTACATCCTTCACCGGCAATGCGCTTGAATAAGCGCGAAAAATAATTGGGGCTCAGATAGAAATATGCCGCAACACTTGCTACCGTTATATCATCTGCCAAATGCTCATTGATATATCTTTTGATTTGAGCCGCAAGAACATGAGCATCCTCTTCTTCTACTTTTAACAACTCCTCTAAAAAGTTTTTTGTAATTTCATAATTTTCTCTGCGTCCTGCACTCAGCAATGCAGCCAGCAAAACATTTAATTTACGGTCTGCATTTTCTCCTGATTCCACTACATAGCTGAAATATATGGATGATGCAATTTCAAAACAGCACTTACGTACATATTGGTCCGTTATATTATAGGATTCCGTCGCCACACAAAATGCATTGAATATGCGAAGTACTTTCTCTGTATTCCCTATATTTTCATTCATTTTTGCTCTAAGTTCCGCATAAACTTCTCTGAACATATCCAGCTGACCAATTGATTCTTTATATGCGACCAATGTTTTATACTCATTTTTTTCTTTGTCCAACAGGTACATTGCATCATTATAAGAAATATAGATTTCTTCAAATCCATGTACAGTACTACCGGCTATCACTTTTAACTTCACACTGCACTCCTCTTTAATCAGCTTGGTTACCGTAATAATACTGTTTTCCAGCTCATCACTTTTTTCTCCTTCAAAGAGCACCATTACGATTTTTCCTGTGGCATCCTCAAATGTAATTCCTTTTCGCCCGGCATCTATATACCCCATCAGCAAATTCTTTATTGTCAGAAGTGAGAGTGATTGTGTCTCTCCTTTTCGGATACCAAAGGAACAGACCGATGGAATAAGAAGAAATACCTTTAATTTACGTGAACCAAGCCAGGAATACTTTGTTTTAAATTCTTGCGCATACTTTTCAATATTATTTTTTTCTATTAGTTTCCGCATATGTATTTCCAATTCTGCCTGTTCTGAAGTTCCAAAAACTCTTCGCATATGATTTTCTTCTTCCGCTTTTACCCTGAATTCATTTAAAATACGAATTTGTTTTTTTATGCTTTCAAGTAAGATGCCTTCATCTACCGGTTTTAAAAGAAAATCTTGTACCTGCATTCTTAAGCACTCTCTCGCATAATCAAAATCATCGTATCCTGTGAGCACTATAACACGCACATCTTCTCTGATTTTTTTTATTTCAGCAATAAGAGCCAGCCCTGTCATTTCATACATTCGAATATCTGTAATTACAATATCAGCCTTTTCTCTCCAAAAAATTTTTAGTGCCTCATCCCCCGACTCAGCAGTAAACACCTGATGAACGCCGATCGCATCCCATGGTACAGTTTGTCTGATTCCCAGCCGGATAATTTTTTCATCATCTACAATCAATGCCTTCATTACAAAACACCATCCTCTCTACCTTCTTTATATCCGGCAGAATAATTTCTGCGGTTATGCCCATGTCCTCATTTATTTTGTATTTTAGGCCATATTCCCTTCCAAACAATAATTGTATTCTGCGATTTACATTCCTCACTCCATAACCGAATTCTTCATCATAAACAGTTATCATTTGATTCATGCGTTCAACTTCTTCCGGTTTCATTCCAATACCATTATCTCTTACTTGTATTAGAATTTTTCCTTTTTCTTCAGAAACAATAACTTTGATGAACCCGGTCTTTTCATGCAAAGCTTTGATCCCGTGATAAATACAATTTTCCACAAGAGGCTGCAGAGTAAGTTTGGGAATCAAAGAGTTCTCCAGTATCTGATCCATTTCAATTTCATAGTTTAAAATTTCTCCGTACCTGATTTTTTGAATATATAAGTAATTTCTTATATATTCACATTCTTCTTTAATCTGTATAACATCTCGTCCTTTGCTCAGACAGATTCTATAATATGATGCAAGCGCCTTGACCATATTTGATATATCCTGATTTCCATCAATTACAGCCTGCCAGTGAATACAATCTAATGTATTATAAAGAAAATGAGGCTGTATTTGAGATTGAAGTGCTTCCATCCGTATATAATCCAACTGGTACTGTTCCTTTTTTACCTGATTCATCAGCTTTACGATTTGATCCATCATACTATTGAACCCTTTAGATACCACATACATATCCGGATCATCCTCACTATCTTCCACCCTTATGTCAATATCTCCATTTGAGACCAGTTCCATAGCCTGTACAATATTTCCCCAAGGCCCATATGCTGTTGACACCATTTTTTTTGCAAGTTTAATAATGATGGTCATAAGCCCTCCCATTAAAACACATAAAAAAACAACAGTCTTTAAGCTGTCTTTTAACAACTCCCACCAATGGATCTGTGTTACAAAATAAAACTTCCAGCTACTCAGCTTTTTATAAATAATCATTTTCTCACTGCTGATAGTAACGGTCTTTGTATGTTTCAAGTCCACTCCTTTTAAAGGCTCCCCTATATTCTTCTGATCTGCACCTGCTATAATTTGTCCGTTTTCATGTACAAAAAAAGTATCTACTGCAAACTCCTGGGTACTTTGATCTTCATGCATCAGTTGGCTTAGATTTGTATCATCTACGTTAATGCACAAAGTTCCCAACCGCATACCGATAACACTGGTGGAATACATAGGATAAAATATACTCAGTGAATACTCCCCTTTTGTACTGTATTCTTTTGAAAATACCATTCTCATACCATTGCTTTTCATCAAAAGACTATTCTTATAATCTTCCATAATTTTTTTCTCATAATTCATCTTCCAATTCGGAATAGAATTTCCTTTTGTCAAACTCCCCTCTTCGTCACTCCTGATTACGGTAACAAAATTAATATTTCCCCACATATTGCAGACATTGTCCAGTACACTATTTGCATTGGAAACAAATTCATTTTTTTCACTGGGTGCACGCAGATAATTCTGTATATGTCCGTCCAGGGTAATTGCCCAGCTGACTTCTTCATAGCGTTTGAAATACTCTTCCGTATTGGCCGTCATTACCTCAACTTCTTTTAGCGCCATTTGCTTAGATTTTCTAGTCAAAGATGCTATAGTGGAAACCGCCGATATTATGACAATGATAATCAGGGATGATATCAGGGCAAATGAAATAAAACCTGTCATCTTCTTGTCAAAAGTCCGCCTTTTTTTGTACTTGAACATACGCTTATTTCCTTTCCTGTAGGTTAATCTTTTATATATCATAATCTAGATCAGAATTAGAAAATAGCTTAATTTCTATCTACTTATATTACTTTTTTGTCTTTTTACTTCCTTTACCCCACAAAAAAGGACGGCCCACACAGGCCGCCCCATAATTAAACTATCCCTTTAATTCATTTCCGAATAATGATCTCTGTACTCTTTACACTGCATCCCTGTTACCTCCTTAAATACTTTGCTGAAATAATAAGGACTGCCAAATCCGATTTCATCTGCTATTTCATATATTTTAAGATTTGTATCTGTAAGCAGTACTTTTCCTTTTTCAATCCGGTATTGATTCAGATAAGTAACAAAATTTATTCCCGTTTCCTGTTTAAAAAGCATGGATAAATAACTTCTGCTGATTTCTCCGTACCGTGCCACATCATCAAGCGTAATGTTGGAGGCAAAATGGTCTTCCATATAAGCTATTGCCTTTTTTACGCTTGCGCTGTATCCACTTTTCCCTTTGCTCAACAAACTAAATAAGCACTCATATATATCTTGAATATACACTTCTGTTTCATCTGCTGAAGTAATCATATTCCAGTTATCATAATCCAGTTTTGCCGCAAAATTTTCGGTAATGGGCACATTTAGTTTTTCTATACTCGATTTTGCGATGGATAAAAAATCAATGAACGTATGCCTAATTCCAGTATAGGCATTTTGTTCTCTTATCCGGACAAATATTTCATGGATATAGATTGCCAGATCCTGTCTGTTATATTTAATCAGAAACCCGATAATCTTAGAACTACTTACATGAGGTCGTTCTTCTCTTTTGAGACTTTCTTGAAATCTTTCCTCATATACAATAAATTGTTTTTCTTTGACTGAGCACACATCACTATTTCGTTCCTCTTCATTTCTCTCGCCAAAGAAACACTGCTGTCTCGCCCATTCTGCCTGACTTAAAAGCAAGGGTATATTTTCTGCTTTTTCTTTTCTGCTGATTCCGCCCTTTAGTGAAACAGAAAAATAATATTTAATTTTCCGTTGAATTGACATACTTTTCTGCACATAGGAATCCTCTGTATCAGAAAGGCAATCAGCCGGACAGATCAAGGTAATATAGTAGTGAATCTGATAAATTACTTCACTATAAACAACTCCTCTATATTCATCCTCAATAAGAGAAACCAAAGTTTTAGACAACATGTCAATACTTTGTTCGTTCAACAACCCTATACTGCAAAAATATTTAATCACAATATATTTTTCTGCACCAAAAAGACCTTCTGGGGGAGCATCCATGCGTCCGGGTGGAATACTTGCATTAATCTGCACCTTAGATAAATTGTTGCTTAAATACGCTTTTCTCGCCTGACTTTTATCCTGAGATCCTGTTTTACGGCTGTTTCTTTCCAGACTTACTGATTCAAGTGTAGATAATAGAGTCTCCTTAGCAATTTCTGATTTTAGCAGATACTGAGATACTCCCAGTTTCATGGCACGCTTTGCATAATGGAAATTTTCGTAATTACTTAATATTATAAAAGACATATCATTGCTTATTTTTTTTGCTTCTGTAATAAACTCAAGACCATCCATTAGCGGCATTTTTATATCTACCAATACAATATCCGGCTTAAATGACCGTACCATTTCTAATGCTTCTTTTCCGTTAGAAGCTTCTCCTACAACCTGATACCCATTTGCTTCCCAGTCAATGGTTGTTTTTAAACCCAAACGTACTAAAAATTCATCATCTACTATTAAAATGTGGTACATAACTTATCCTCCGCCGCATACCCTCTCATAGAGTTCACTACTTAAACTATATCATAATTTCACCTTTAAGTCAGTATACGATGGCCACTTTAAAATCCCCGTGTTTTCCAGTAGCATACTCAAATGCTTTCTCCCACTCTTCAATCTTGAATTCTTTTGACACAACACCACTTGTCTTTAACTTTCCATTTTGAATATTTTCAATTACGAAAGGATAAGCGTAAGGGCTCAAGTGTGCGCCCAGAATATCCAGTTCCTTTCTGTCTCCAATAATGGACCAGTCAACCGTAGTAGGGGCGCCAAACACACTGAACTCCACAAAGCGTCCCAACTTCCTTACCATCCCCAGTCCCTGAATAACACTGGATGGATGACCGGTAGCTTCTATATAGACATCACATCCATAACCGTCGGTCAGCTCTTCAATTTCTTTAACCACATCTACATTGCCGGGATTCCATACGATATCAGCTCCAAACTCTTTTGCCTTTTCCAGTCGGGCATCCATCATATCCAACACAATCAGTTTCTTTGGATTTTTCATTCTTGCATAGGTTACCATCCCCAGTCCCAATGTACCTGCTCCCGAAATCACTACCACATCCTCATTGGTAATACTTCCTCTGTCCACCGCATGTTTGGAACAGCCATATGGTTCGATGAGCAAAGCATTTTCTATTGTCATGGTATCCGGCACACGGCTGATAACCGCTGTTTTGGGAAATCTGACATACTCTGCCATACCCCCGTTATTTTCTTTTTGGAAACCAAATATATTATGGGGCTGACACATCCAGTAATGACCGTCCTTACAGAACCTGCACTTGCCGCATGGGACAATTTGATCTGCAATAAGTCTATCTCCCAATTCATAACCACTTACATTTTCTCCCATTTCAACAATATGACCAAAAAACTCGTGTCCCGGAATAAAGGGTGGTTTTACCCAAGATGGCTGAACATCATCGCCCCAGAACATAGCTGCTCCATGACTACATTTCAAGTCTCCTGCGCATATACCACACGCCTCTGTTTTTATAATAATATCATCAGGTCCGCACTCAGGTGAAGGATATTTTTCTTCAAAGATATAACGGTCTTTATCATATGCTACCAGCGCCTTCATTGTTTTTGGTGTTTTTCCTCTATTTGCCATCTATTATTCTTCCTTTCCTCTGATTCTATTTCCGGTTTCCGGATCAAACAAATGTGTTCTTTCCTCATGAAATACCAACTGTACTGTTTCGCCCGTTTCATAGTACACATCTTCCGGAGTTGTCATACTAAGCAGGGTATCCCCAACCCTTACTGAGATTCTCCGTTCATCACCCAGATTTTCATATACAGCAACTGGAACTGTTGTGGAGTTTACCTTTTCACTGGCAATCAGCACATCTACAGGACGTACGCCAAGAGTTACTTTCATTTTATCAAAAACAACTGTATCGTATCGTTTAGGCACTTCAACCTGAAGATCGCTGCCTGCAAAGGTAAACATAAAATTATCTTTCTGCTTTTGTATTACACTGGACATTAAGTTCATGGGTGGCTCCCCAATAAAACCAGCAACAAATTCATTTGCCGGATCATCATATACTTCAAGAGGAGTGCCTATCTGCTGTATCTCCCCATCTTTCATAATAATAATACGGTCAGCCAGCGACATCGCCTCCATTTGATCATGAGTAACGATAATAGTAGTGCATTTTATCTCATGATGCATTCTTTTGATTTCCTGACGCAGCTGCTGACGCATCTTTCCATCAAGATGACTCAAAGGTTCATCTAAAAGAAGCAGGCCGGGCCTTCTTACTATAGCTCTTGCAATGTTAACTCTCTGTTTTTGTCCTCCTGACAGCGCCGAGGGCTTCATTTCAAGCAGACTGTCGATTTTCATTAAAGGGGCCACATAATCAATTGCATTTTGTATTTCTTCTTTACTTTTCTTTTTTGCCTTCATATTAAAAGCCAGATTTTCATAAACACTGAGCGGCGGATATAAGGCATAGTCCTCAAATGCCAGGCCTATATTTCTGTCTTTAGGTTTTAAGTCATTAATCAGAACATCTCCTATGTACATTTCACCTGCTGTAATCTGTTCAAGACCTGCCACCATCCTTAGTGTAGTAGATTTACCACACCCCGAAGGCCCCAGTATGCCAATAAATTCCCCGTCCCTGCACTGATAAGAAACATCTTTTACCGCAAAATCATTTTCTTTTTTCTTATGAAACATTTTCTTTCTTTGTCCGTCATAACGCTTATAAACATTTTTTAAGGTAAGCTGTGCCACTTTATCCCTCCTCTCTTTCAGAAATATAACGATTCATATTATTTCGGGTAATAAATTCCTCGGTGTCTCCGTTAAAATAAATGGCATTTGTCATATTAAATTTCAAATAAACCTTTTGATCCAACTCAGCCACCGTGTTATTTGGACAAGTGACAGCTATTTTGGTTCCCGCAATCAACACGGTCATTATTACCTTATTGCCAATTGGTTCATTTGCATATACAGTTCCTTCAAGCCACTCATCTCCGCACTTTTCAAAAGAAAATTTAATATCGTTGCCCCGCATTCCAATATGTATATGTTCTGTTACCGTCTCTTTTAATGCATCCAACGTATCCTTTGCAGGATAAAGTACTACATCCTGGTCTAAGATTTTAAAATATACTGCATCTTCCTCTGTATATTTTTTTCCTTCTAAAATATTTATTTCAGGTTCCCCAAACAATCTGGCAACAAATTCGTTGCAGGGTGTATAATACATTTCCTGTGCTGTTCCGGTCTGAACAATTTTCCCTGCGCTTAGCACGGCTATACGGTCTGCCAGAGACATGGCCTCCATATAATCATGAGTTACATAAATAGTGGTGGAATTGATAGACGTCTGCATCTCTTTTAACTCTCCGCGCATGAAATGACGCAATTTTGCATCCAGATGTGCCAGCGGTTCATCCATCAAAAATACATTAGGGGTCCTCACAAGGCAGCGGCCAAGAGCCACTCTCTGCCGCTGCCCATTGGATAACTGACTGGGCTTTCGCTCCAGAAGATGGTTGATTTTCATCATTTTTGTTACTTTGTCTACGGCTTTATTTATATATTCCTCATCTTTCTTATATAGCTTACTACGCATAGGTGATGCAATATTATCAAAAACAGACAGATTGGGATAAAGCGCATAGTTTTCGAAGACCATGGAAACGTTTCTGTCCTTGGATTCTACGTGATTCACTATCTTTCCATCAATTTTCACCAAACCTTTTTCTGGGAATTCAGCGCCTGCAATGGTTTTCAGCAAGGTGGTCTTTCCAGCCCCTGCCGGACCGAACAGAACAAAAAACTCGTTATTTCTGACAGTCAGGCTGACATCGTTCAAGGCCTTCACATCCCCAAATTGTTTTGTAATATTCTCTAGTTTAATCTGAGCCATGGCTTTCCTCCATTATCCTTTTACCGCGCCGAAACTTAAGCCTCGAACTAAATGTTTCTGAATAAACAAGGCTACAATTACCTCAGGCAATACTGCAATTGTAGACGCAACCGCCACCTGACCATAATGAACAGTATCAGATGCAATATACCGAAGTGCTGTAATTGTAATTGTCTGAATTTTAAATCCACTTAAAATCAGCGGAAAAGTAAAGCTGTTCCATGCGAAAATAAATGCCAGTAATGCTGAAGCTACAAGTCCCGGCTTTATCAACGGAACCAGTGTTTTAAAAAAAACTTCATACCACGTATAGCCGTCAAGTTGTGCCGCCTGCTCCACTTCTACACTGATATCCTCAAAATACCCTCTGACTACCCAGATTAAAAGAGGCATGGTAATCAGCTGATAGACCCAGATCAATCCGAAATAAGTGTCATACAATCCCGTCTTTTGAAAAATTAAAAATATAGGAAGAATAACCATAATCTCAGGTGCGAATTTAAAGGACAGTATCTGAAATGCAACATCTTCTTTTTTCTTGAATTGATATCTCGCCAGTGCATAAGCACACGGAACCCCTGCAATTACAGTAATCACTACTGCACCGCCTGCTACCACCAGATTTTGAAAAAAAGCCCGAAAATAATCTGTACCCACCAGTACCGCCCTGAAGTTATCCAGAGTCGGCTGAAAAATAAACACCGTATTATACATTTGTGCATCTGATTTAAATGCACAGATTACCATCCACAATAATGGGAACAAGGCAAACATAGCAAATAATGTCAGTCCCAGATTTCTTCCAACAGGTTCTAATATTTTTAATAAGCTTTTATTTTTTGTGCTGTCCACCAGCCGATCCTGATTTTCCATATATCTCCCTCTACTTTCCCGCAGCCTGCTGCGCCAGACGTCTCTGTCGTTTTACCAGAAATTGTGCCGTCTTATTAATGAGCAGCCACAAAACTAAAAGGTAAGGCAGTGCAGATGCCAGTTTCTGGTATGTAAATCCATTGATATAACCGGTCAATGATATATTCATCAGTGTATCTCCCGGTCCTCCTTTTGTCAGGGCATATATAATACCAAATTCCTGAAGCGCAGCCATAAGCCTGAATAATAGAGCTATATACATAAATGGCTTCAGCATAGGGAGTGTCAGTGTCTTAAAAGTAAACCAAGAGCTGGCTCCATCTACCTCCGCCGCTTCAAATGGAGATTTTGGCAGGGACTGAATCCCCGCCAAAACCAACAAAATCACAAAAGAGGTATTAACCCAGGCATCGATCAAAATTGCAGTAAACAAAGCTGTACTGTGGGATGCAGCCCATGGAAAGTTATAAACGCCAAAGATGTTCAGCACTTTTTCAAGTACTCCAACAGTATTAGATGTCATCAGCTGCCAGATCAATACTGCAATTGCCGGTGCCACCATAAGTGGAAAAGTAAACAGCACTTTTAATATTCTACTGTATTTTGTATCTTTTCTAAGCAGAAGAGCCACACCGGTTCCCAAAAGCATCTCTGCGGCTGTAGCAAAGATCCCGTATCGCAAGGTTACACTGAGTGCATGGTAAAACTCTTTTCCCGTTAACATGTTCATCCAGTTCTTTAACCCTACAAATCCCCATTTCGGCAGACGGAAAGAGTAATTTGTAAAAGAGAGGACAATTGCAGTGATAAATGGAATCAAAATGCCAATCAGAATAAGCAATCCCGGAGCTATAATATAATATGGTCTTCTTCGTATATGAGCAGGAATTTCGTTATAATTGATTCCTTCCTCATTTTTTTTTGACCTGCTGCCAAACATCTCTCTACCTCCTGTAATGAATATTAGTACTGAGACAAATCAATATCTGAAACAGCCTTATCCATCTTCTCTTTTAACTGATCCATACCATCTTGTACAGAACTATATTTACCCGCAACAATATCCTGAAGAGTAGCCGCCCATTCAGTTGTGGTTTCAAAGAAATAGGGCTGAGGAGTAAAGAGAATCGTAGTGTTGTCAATAGTTGCTTCATATGCTTCTATATATCCAGGCTGCCCTTCCATCATGGTTTTAAATTCATCTGATTCCCAAACCGAGGTACGAGCCGGATCAAGGCTGTTTCCTTCAATCGTAGCGTATTTTGCAAAATCTTTCCCCGTAAAATACATGATATAATACCAGGCTGCCCCTTTATTCTGTGATGCAGAATTCATTGCTATTGACCAAGTCCAGTAGTTTGAAATTTGAGGATCCCCCTCAGCCGCAACTGGCAGTGGTGCAAAGGCAATATTACCGGCTTCTTCTGAAGCGCCTTCCCAGTTCTGGTGCACCGGATTGTTATCTGCATCCATTACCATTGCAGTATTTCCGGTTCCAAGATCTACACCACAGTCATACCATGTATACTTTGACCAGGATGAACTTCCTCCACGTTTAATCATATCCACAAAAAATTCTGTCATTTCTACTGCCTCTGGTGAATTAACTTTAGAAACAAGTTTATCATCTTCAATCTCAAAATCCTTTGCTCCAAATGCAGCAAACATGCTCATATATGCAGGATGAATTGTTCCCCAATCGCGTGCACCTCTGACTGCTACAGCATAGGAATTATCTCCATTCCACTTCTGCAGCTTATCACATACATCAAGAAGCTCATCATAAGTCTTTGGTACTTCCAATCCATTATCCTCAAATGCTTTCTGGTTATAAGCCATTGTATAAACTTCAAAAGCAAGAGGAAGCCCAAGCTGCTGTCCTGTACCCACAGGTTCTCCTGGTACGCCAGACCATTTTAATGCATTGACAGCACTTTGGACAAAATCATCATAATCGTAATCAGGGCTGACCATAGACGTATCTTCCAGATATGTATTCAAATCTTCTACGTAGCCTGCTGATGAGTAATCCCATAGCTGATATGCACCAGACATAAATAAATCCGGGCTTCCAGATCCACTTGCCAATGAAGTAGATACCTTGTCAAAATAATTACTTTCCGGTGTAATGGAATACTCCACATGAATACCCGTCAATTCTTCGAATTCCTCCAGCTTATTCACCATGGCTTCAGATGCTGTATGCTGTACCATTTGAATTTCAATGGTAGTTCCTTCGTAGGCTTTCCAGTCAAATTCACCACTTGATTCTGTTGATTTAGTTTCAGTGCTTTTTTCTTCTGCTGATGAATCGCCGCCTCCGCAGCCTGACAGGACTCCTGCAGCCATTGCCGTGGACAATACCACTGTGAGCATGCGCTTTGACCATTTGTTTTTCATGCTAAACCCTCCTTGAACTCTTTCATAAACTTTTCATATTCCGTATCAATGCATTGAACTTAAGTTTATTATAGTCATATTTTATACACATCTAAATAGATAATTTATCTAAAATTTATAATTTATTTCGATTTCAAAAGTTTTTATTAGTAATTTTTATAAATATTTTTATATTTAAAAAGATTTTACGAATTTTAAAAAATACACAATCGAGTAGGAGGGAAATTCAAATAAATTTCCCGACCTCTCACACCACCGTGCGTACCGTTCGGTACACGGCGGTTCAATCAACTTAACATTTGACATACCTTTCGGTGTAGTAATCTAACATTGA
>POVV01000193.1_pt1 | contig 49349 bp, 37 predicted proteins | sample 1560271 | NCBI WGS metagenome assembly POVV01 (sample SAMN08337232, study PRJNA429181) | Bioreactor metagenome, whole genome shotgun sequencing project. | biome: cows' rumen and soil; feature: anaerobic; isolation source: anaerobic chemostat enrichment culture, galacturonate as sole carbon... | reverse complement strand
GCCATGGCTATGCAGAAGGCTTGTGAAGCTACACCTTCGACAATGGCCGCTATTTTAGGCTTGGCCGATGATAAAGTAGAGGAAATTTGTGCAGCCATATCAGCCGATGGTGAGGTATGTGTTGCGGCTAACTATAACTGTCCGGGACAGATCGTTATATCAGGATCAATCTCCGGTATTGAAAAGGCTTGCGAATTAATGAAAGCTGCCGGAGCCAAACGTGCGTTGCCATTGAAGGTAGGTGGTGCGTTCCACTCTCCACTGATGGACCCTGCAAAGGTAGAATTGGCTGCCGCAATTGCTGCTACTGAGATTCATACTCCTAAATGCCCGGTTTATCAGAATGTAGATGCATTGCCTTATACCGATCCTGCCGAAATTAAAAAGAATTTAATGTCGCAGCTAACAGCTTCGGTACGTTGGACGCAAACCGTTAAAAATATGGTTGCCGACGGTGCTACCGACTTTACCGAATGCGGCCCCGGTGCAGTGCTTCAAGGTTTGGTTAAGAAAATCGAACCCGGAGTAGAAGCTCATGGCATTGCGTAAACACATAAATAAAAGTTTTTAAAAAAGGCTCCTGTTGTACACAGGAGCCTTTTTTTATGGATAAATAAACTTTCTCTCTTCGTTCTTTGTTCTATTTATGTTAGGCTTTCTTGAAGTATCTATCCAATAATTTCTCTAATGAAAATACATGAATACCAAGCCAAAGAATTATTCGCTAAGTACGGAATACCGGTAGAAAAGCATGCATTATGCCACACAGCTGATGGGGCATTGGCTGCCTATCGCCGCATGGGACTTCCCAAAGCTGTAATTAAAGCTCAAGTGCTGATCGGTGGACGGGGCAAAGCAGGAGGTGTAAAGCTAGCTATCAACCCCGAAGAGGTGCATCGCTATGCAAAAGTAATGCTGAGTACGTCTATCAAAGGACTTCCCGTCACGAAGGTACTACTGAGCGAAGCGGTTGCTATTGCTTCGGAATACTATCTGAGCTTTACCGTCGATCGTAATACTCGATCGGTAGTACTCATCATGAGTAACTCAGGAGGCATTGATATTGAAGAAGTAGCTCGAAATACTCCCGAGAAGATAACCCGCTTTTCGATTGATCCCTTCATTGGTATTCCCGACTATTTAGCTCGTCGTTTTGCTTTCGTCTATTTCGACCGAATAGAGTTGGCAGGCCCCATGAGCCGGATTATCCAATCACTGTACAAACTGTTTATGGAGAGCGACGCATCGCTTGCCGAGATAAATCCGTTGGTACTCACTACGGAGGAGCAGTTAGTGGCAGTTGACGCTAAGATGCTGTTCGATGACAATGCATTGTATCGTCAATCCAACATACATACACTTTTCGAACCTACCGCAGAAGAGAAAATAGAAACATCTGCCAAAGAAAAGGGATTCAGCTACATACATATGGATGGCGAAATAGGCTGCATGGTCAATGGAGCCGGATTGGCCATGGCTACTATGGATATGATTAAACTTTATGGAGCCACACCCGCCAATTTTCTGGATATAGGTGGTAGCTCCAATCCGGCAAAAGTAATCGAAGCCATGAAGATATTGCTGCATGACGAGCAGGTAAAAGTGGTTCTCATCAATATATTCGGAGGTATTACTCGCTGTGACGATGTGGCAATGGGACTTCTTGAAGCTTTCGAGAAGATGGATACCAATATCCCGATCATTGTTCGCCTTACCGGCACCAATGAACAAAGAGGGCGCGAACTTCTACGTACGTCTACTCGCTTTCATGTGGCCGAAACCATGAACGAAGCTACATCATGGGCGGTTAAATCATTAAAAAACAAATCTATATGAGTATATTAATAGATCAATCAACCCGCCTGATAGTGCAGGGGATTACCGGACGAGACGGCCTTTTCCATGCCCTTCGAATGAAAGAGTATGGTACTTGTGTAGTAGGTGGCACCACTCCGGGCAAAGGAGGAAGCAAAATAGATACACTTCCCGTGTTTAACACTATGTATGAGGCGGTACAGGAAACAAAGGCAAATACATCTATCATCTTTGTTCCGGCACGTTTTGCTGCCGATGCCATAATGGAAGCCGCAGATGCAGGTATTGCTTTGATTATTTGCATCACCGAGGGCATTCCTACCCTCGATGTAATCAAAGCATATCACTTTGCCCATCAAAAAGGTGCTATATTAATTGGTCCCAACTGTCCGGGAATCATCTCTCCGGGAAAGAGTTTGACAGGTATTCTGCCGGGAAAAATATTCAAGCAAGGAAACATTGGTGTCATCAGTCGCAGTGGAACCTTGACTTACGAGATTGTGTATCAATTAACAACACATGGAATGGGACAGTCGACCGCTATCGGTGTAGGTGGCGATCCTGTTGTTGGGCTCTATTTTATTGATTTACTTGAACGATTTGAGAAAGATCCTGACACAGATGCAATCGTAATGATTGGAGAAATCGGAGGCAATGCAGAGGAATTGGCTGCCGATTATATCCAAAAGCATATAACCAAACCTGTTGTTGCCTTCATAGCCGGACGATCGGCTCCTGTAGGAAAACAGATGGGGCACGCAGGTGCGATTATTTCAACCGGTTCGGGTTCTGCAGCCGATAAGATTACAGCACTCGAAGGTGCTGGAGTACGGGTAGCCAAGGAACCTTCGGATGTGCCTAAGTTACTCAGAGAACAAACTCAAAAACTTGAAAAAGTACACAAGAACAGGATATAGTTGCATAAAATATGCAACTATTCTTGTTTTATAAATAAATAATAGCGATCTTTGCACCAGTTAAAAAGATAAATAATTAAAACAGCAGATTACATGCAAAAAAGAAAATTATTGAGTTTCGCTTTATTAGGAACTATGTTATTTGTTTCTTGTGAAAAAAATCTGTACGATCCAACAAAGGTACCCGAAAAAGAACCAACAGTGGCCGAAATGGTTGTTCCGGCTAATTTTGATTGGGTAATGTCTCAACAAGTGAATTGTACTGTCCATACCCTCCATGCATCCCAGGTTTCTCTCTATTCGGATGAAGCGTGCAAAGAGGAGTTAATTGCTAAATTTACGGCAAACCCGAGTAATGCACCAGTTGTATTAAGCTTACCTAAAGACGCCAAAGTCATTTACTTAAAATATACTGATGCGCAAGATAAGGAGAAGTCAATCGCTGCCTCTGTGGAAAATAAAACAGTGATATTTGAGCTTCCTGCAGATAGCAAAGCATTGGCACAAACCCGTGCTGATAGTGGTAATAGCATCAGTTTACTGTATCCCAGCAATTGGGGAACGCTTCTTTTTGAAGATATGTTTCCCAAAACAGGCGATTTTGACTTTAATGATTTCGTAGCTAGGTATCAAATTATGCTCTCCGGGCAACAAGCGCCTAATGGTTATGTTACCAATATGCGTGTTTCACTATACATATATGCTGTTGGAGGAACACTTCCTTACAGTCCTTCCTTTAGACTATATGGTATAGATAAAAGCCGCATAGACATGAGTAGTGTCAAGCTGACTAACGTCCGAAACAATCCGACTCCAGCTATTAAACTCAACGTATTGGATATTCAATCAAACGAACTTGCCGTTGAACTAGAAAATGGTAACAATAACCCTAACAAATTGCCGGGTAGTCCTTTCTTTAATACAGAACCCGGGTTTATAACCAGACAGAGTGAAGTAACACAGGTAAGTTTTGAATTTAACTTCAAACAACCGGTGAACCCTGCCGAATTGCAAGAACCGGCTGTCGACTTTTTCTTATTGAGTAAAGACAAAAGCAAAGAGATACACACCAAAGGTTATCAGCCGGTACTCAAAGAGTACGATTACAGTATTCAAGGACTTCACCCGAATGATACTTACTGCACCGATCATAATCTGGTATGGGCTATCAAAGTACCCTACACCGTCAGACATGCTATTGAGAAAGCTAATTTCCGCGCCGCCTATCTTCGTTTTTCCGATTGGGCACAAAGTGGAGGCAATGATGCAAAAGATTGGTACAAGACTAATTCGGGTAATACAAACAGTGCATTACTTATAAGATGGAAGCCTTAAAAGGATTATAAAATAGAGATAAGTTAACTTATATACAAGAATCCCGCCTACTCTTCAATAATGAGCAGGCGGGATTTTTGTATGTAAATACCAGCTTTACTATCCTACATTCCCTTCTTTACCCCTAATTTAATAAGCAATGCGTTCATCGGATAAGCACAAGCAAAGCCAAAAAGCATGGCTATCTGCATCATAAACCAGAAAGTCCAACTATCCTTGGCGATTCCCCCATCTTTGAAAAGCACAAAGTTGACAATAGCCATCCAGCCATACATTCCTACTTGCCACGAGAGTAGCGAGAAGAAGTCGGCTTTAAATGCTTTAATTAATGCATCGGCAGCAGATATTTTCTGCATCTCCCGAATAGCATAAAACTGAAAGTAAACGCCAATAATGAGTGCTAATATAAAGTCGAACACCCAACCGCCAATAATTAGACTTCCGCCAATAATAAAAGGTACATAGAATGTAACCCATTCGCCAATCATATCGGCCAAGGTGCAACCGGCACCACAATGCAAAGCCGACAAAGCGATAGACTGGCTTTTTGTACGTTTAGACTCCATTGCCATCCCCATGGGCATGGCATCCATAGTCATATCATCCATAGAGGTATCATCCATAGCCATACTACTCATAGACATATCCCCCATGGGTGTATCACTAACAGGCATATTCTTTTTCGTATCGCCTTGTACCCTCATATAGCCATCCATCTTCATGTCCATTTTCATATCCGTCTTTGCCATGCCATTGCCCATCTCCATTGACTCTCTGCCAAATTTAAAGTAAGCCCACAAAGCAAGATAGTTACCCCAAAGTGCGGTTAACACCCATACGGCATTCATGATTTTCATGGACTGTTTATTCCGTCGAAGATCCATACTGATGATGATGGCAATAAAAATGCCAGAGCAGACAAAGAAGACTGATAATAGATGAAGCATAATTGTACGTTTTTAAGTGATTGAAAGTACAACAGTTCATACTATAAATGGTTCAGCATTCTTTGCTAAATGAAACAGGGCGATTAGCTACTGATGGAAAGATCGGTTAGTTACTGATAGACAGCCCGTAGGCAACACTATTGAAGGTATCACCTGTACGGATCTTATCTTGGCCGAAGATACGGTATAATATATTACGGACGGGAACCACCAAGCTACTACCTCCGGTAATAAATACCGCATCGATATCATCCGTACCGTAAGATACCGATTGTAATAGATTCAGGATGTACTGCTCTATCTCTTCGGTATGTTTGGAGATGATGGTTTCAAATTCGGATAGATCGAACGATTCGCGAATTTCAATGTTCTCTTTGGAGAACTCAATGAGCGTTTCTGTCTGATCGGAAAGATCGGTTTTTGCTTTCTCAATATTTTTGAAAAGTGAGAAGATTAGGTTGTTGTCAATCAATACGCGAACATTATCTATCCGGGAATTATTGCCCGAAAACACATAATAGCTATCCATCGAGCGGCGGAGCTTGCTCTCTTTGAGCAAAAAAGAGCGTTCCCAACTTCTGAGTTCGCGATACAGGGAAGTGGGTACTTCAATCTCTTTGCCGTACGACTCATACGTAACTCCCCTACCCAACCCGGGCGTAATCTTGTGCCACATAATCTCAGAGTCGAACATATCACCACCAATGTACACACCACCGTGTGCGATAATATCTTCTGCCCTATTCTCCTGTCCTCGTTTATCGGGCGAAAGGCGCATGATGGTAAAGTCCGAAGTACCTCCGCCAAAATCTGCCACAAGTACGTTCTCGCTCTTCGTTAGCTGTTCTTCGTACGAGAAGGCAGCGGCTATAGGTTCTAGTTGCAAACGAATGTTCTTGAAGCCTGCCTGCTGTGCACCAAGCATCAAGCGTTTCACGGCCAAAACCTCTTGTTTGGGATCTTCCGAGAAGATAGCCGGCCTACCCAGCACTACATCGGTTATCTCTTGCCCCAGAAATGCTTCCGCTTTCTGTTTCAAATGGCCGATGATGCAGGTGACCAACTGCTCGGGAGTCATCTTCTTGCCATAGATGTTGGTAGAGATGAATTTGTCCTGTCGCAGCAGGGTCTTCACTGACTTCAGCAAACGACCCTGCATTTCTGACTTTACATAATGATTATGCGCTTCCTTTCCTACATAATACGTCCAGTCACTAACCGGAGGGAAAAAGAGGATGGAGCTTTCGCTACAGGAGAAAATTTCTTTTCTGGTTTCTGTGTCGGTAATGGAGAGTACGGAGTTAGAGGTTCCGAAATCCAGTCCGCACGCATATTTTTTCAAGTTCATGGTCTGTCTTTGCTTTAAAAAGGGGCGCAAAGATAGGCAGGAACTTTTAATCTGACAAATGGATCAACAACATTATCCGCAATGGAAATATTTATCAACCAATAGCTGCATCTCTTCGGGATTATCCTGCACATCGCTTCGAAGCGTAGCATCCCTATAGGAACGCAGCTTGTTGATGATGCCATCGATCATAGCTGGACTGAACACTTGATACTGCTCAAATATCTGCCGTTGTTCTTGTAGGCAATCGGCCGAGGCAGCACAGCTATCGGGCAGTTGCTTCAATGCATTCAGTTTGTCGGCATTTTCCTTCTGATGAATATTGACTTGAACATAAGTCTGTTCGGCCACAGCCAAAGCATTGTCCATTTCGAAACCATGGCGGCAAGCTACTGCCAACCCTGCCAATAACTGATAAAGATCGGCCGAACCATCGGGCGAACGCATCTCGACCGTTTGTTTCTGTGTAGTATCGTAGTGGCTGTCTGTTTCCAACGGATTGGCCAATGCGCACATATCAGCTTTCGACGACCATCCCAGTGGAACGCGTACCAATACCGAACGGTTCCTATCGCCCCAACAGATATTGGTCGGTGCTTCCTGGTGAGGAACCAGACGGAAATAAGAGGTAGGGTTCGTATTGCCGAAGGCGGTAATCGACGGAGCAAGCACCATCATACCTGCGATGGCTTTGCGTGCGGTTTCGGAGAGTATGCCTTCTTTCAGCATCTGATTCTGCCCGTTCTTCATCAGGCGCATGTGTACATGCATGCCCGAACCGGCCTTTCCTGTGGTAATCTTCGGTGCAAACGTAATATTATATCCTTGTTCGTAGGCGAGGTTGCGAATCACCCACTTGGCTATCATCAACTGGTCGGCCGCATCTTGTGCACGTACGGGCAGAAACTCGATCTCGTTCTGTTCATACACCATACCATCGAGCGTAAAGTTGCCTACTTCGGAGTGTCCGTACTTGATCTGTCCGCCTGCTTGAGCAATGTATGACATACACTGCGTGCGAAATTCGTTGAACTTGGCATAGGGTCCCGACTCGTGGTAGCCGCGCTGATCGGTAGCAGGAAACACCTCTTCGTCCTCGGCTATGACGTAATACTCCAATTCACCCATCGCTTGAAACTCCATACCGGTAACCTGAGTAAAGGCTGCACAAGCTTTCTGCAGCGTATATTCGGGAGAACTCACCAATGGTTCACCATCTTTATTAAAGAAAGAGCAAAGCATCGAAAGCGTGGGCAATTCGGCAAACGGATCAATAAAGGCTGTACGAAAACGGGGAATGACGTAGAGATCGCTACTGCCTGCCTGAATAAACGGGAACAGGCTCGAACCATCCACACGCTCGCCGCAAGTAAGGATGGTTTCGAGATAAGCGGCATTGTTAATCACAAAGTTCAGGGTCTTCAATCTTCCGTCGGCTGCCGGATACATAAAGTTAACCATGGTGATATGATGATCTCGAATGTAAGCGATAATATCTGCCTTAGTAAACTCGGAAGATGGCTTTCCGATAGCTGCCACCAACAAGTTGGGACTCATTTGTAGTTCTTGGTTCATAATAGTTCGATGATTAGAGGTTGTCTGTGAAATTATCGAACCAAAGATAACAAATAGTAAGCAAACGACCAAACATATGACCTAAATTCGATCAAAAACTATCTAATTGCTATTTCTTACGGATATACATCCAATATCCGCTAAGAGGTAATAGCCCTCCTATGATGGCTGCAATAAAAGTAGGTATTTTTGAGAACCATCCGGCATAGTTGCCAAAATGCAAGGCATGCACTACCTTCCAGATAGGTGCTCCGCGCTGCACCTCGGTATCGAAGAGAAAGCCGACGGCATCTCTGTACCACTGAAACGACCACATTAAGCCGGTTAGGGCACAAACCAAGAGAATAATACCGGCATACAATCCAAGTATGGTGTGCAGGCGATAGATAGTAGCTCGAAGGTTCGGGCCTTTCTTTATAATCAGGTATTTCTTTTTCCATTTCCGAGGCCAATAGGCTACCAGCCCGCTTATCAATATAACGATGAAGAAAATGGTGGAGATGCCTACGATCACTTTTCCTACGGTACGTGTATCGTCCATCAACCAACGGTGGAGTTTCATCACTACCATCAGCGGACTGTTGCGAATGCTCTCGTAGCCCATAGCTGCCAATAACTCTTCCTTAAATACCAAGATAGCCCCTGTAAAGCAAATGATGCTGATAATGACTCCCGCCGGAAGCGAGAGCCATAGATGAAGGTGTCTGCCAAGTTTTCTCATGCTCCAAACGATTAAAAGCGATACGTTACGGCTGCCGAAAAGTTACGCGGATCGATCTGGTTGATGTATCCACCCCGATAGTAAGAGTTGTATCCCAAAGCATCAAAGAGGTTATTCATATAGACACGAGCCGTAAAAGGACCTACGCCGTAAGCCAGTTGTGCGTTGACCGTGGTATAGGCAGGCATATCGAATGGCTTAGCTCCCGTTGTGCTTCCGTGTCCGTCGGGCACTAAAGAGTAGTCGTTAACCGGACGTGCGCCTACATAATACACACCAACACTTGCCGACAGACGCTTCAACCATCCCTTACGAACAGAGTACTGCACCCATGCGTTGGCCGTATGCTTAGGCGTATTCATCGGAGCCGATCCGTCCTGATAGGCGGGGCTGTTTTGATACTGAGCATCCAGATAGGCATATCCCAGCATCACTTGTAGGTTTTCTAAGATGCTTCCGCTAACCTCTGCTTCGATGCCTTTTCGTTTCAAGTCGCCCGCTTTGGCAAAGTAGCCTGTTTTCTGCGTAGTTCCTTCGTAATAAGTGGCATAAGAGAGGTTTTTAGTGATGATGTCAAAATAGGTCAGGTTCACTCGTACCCGGTTGTTCAACCAATCGGATTTAATACCCACCTCGAACTGACGTGTATCGGAAGGACCGATGTCTTCGCCGGTGGATGTCTTGTTCGAGGCCGAGCGCAGGCTCGTTGTGGTGGTGTACGAACCAAAAAGATTGATGTTGCGAATGGGAGTTATCATTACGCCCAGCATGGGGTTCCACGCATCACCTGTCACAGGGCCTACGCTGGTGGCATCTATGCTGCTGATGTAGCTGTAACGAATACCCATAATGGCTTTGAGGTATTTATTCAGAGTCATCACCTCTTGTGCCATGAGGCCATAGCTAGATGAGTTCGACTCAACCGGCGTTTCTGCTTTGAACTGAATGGCACGAGGCAACGTATTCGAAATTTCGGGTGCAAGCACATCAATCGTATCTACGTTGACAGCACCGTAGCCGGTAGTCGACAGGTCGGTCTGTTTGTAATCGAACCCTACCTGAAAGGTATGCTTGATGGGACCTGTGTAGACATCCTTACCGATAAAGTCTAACTGAAAGGTCGAGTTCTTGTCGTCGCGAAGCGAACGTGAAATGGTTCGGCGACGACGGTTATACTCCTTGTTCACCACCGTACTTACGGCAGTACTGGTATTGTCGACATTGTATGAAGAGTTAAAGTAGGCAGCACGCAAGCTGAAGTTATCATTCAACTGGCGGGTGATGCGTGCCGCATAGGTCAGGGTTTTGTTTTCTACATTGTCGTTGTCGAAACCAAGGAATTTATTGTAAGGCATCTTATAGAGGTCTTCGGTGGTATCGGCCGATAGGTTGACCGAGCTCGTGTGCGGAGTACGGTTATCGTTCAGGTAATCCATTTCGAGTGTAATAGATGTTTTGTCGTCGGGACGCCATTCGAACGATGGATTGATGTACACCCTGTTCGAGTGTATCTTTGCCCGGTAACTATCGGCACGCTCGTAGGCTCCGTTCATACGGAAAGCAAAGCGGTTGTTCTTGTCGAGCACCGTTTGTACGTCGAAGGTAGGACGCAGCAATCCCCAGCTTCCGGCTCGCACAGTTACCTCTCCTTCATTGACAAACTTGGGCGTTTTGGTCACCACGTTAATCACTCCGCCTGCACTACCCAGGTCGTTTCCAATTCCTTGGGTAACAGCTGCCGACCCTTTAATCACCTGAATACTTTCCACTCCCTGCATTTCCGAGAGAGCCGAACCTGTACGGAAGTCGGAATCGACCCTCACCCCGTTCTTCAAGATAGGTACACCGCGGTATCCACGGGTCGACATACTTTCGCGTACACCGCCGTACGAGCCAAACAGGGTTACACCCGGTACATTCTTTACCGCATCGGTCACAGTCAATGCTCCTTGTTCGGTAATAGACTTATCAGAGATGACCGAGATGCTTTGAATCTGCTCACTCGGGCGCAAAGGCATACGCGTAATGGCATCGAGCTTCTTGGGCTGTGTATACCGTTCGCCAAACACCTCGACGGTCGAAAGTAAATTCTCGTCGGGCAGCAACGTAAAGGTCAGGTTAACGGTATTGCGACCATTGAAGGTAACGGTTTTGGTTTGCGAGGCATAGCCAACAAAACTGGCTTTAACGCGATAGGTTCCTTTCGGTAACTCTTTCATAAAGAAGCGCCCATTATTGCGGGTGGTGCAGCCAAAGGGAGTTCCTTCGAGTAATATACTTGCTGCGGGTAGCGGAGTATCGGTCTCATCAAAAACAACTCCTCGGATAGAAGGTACTCTATCTTCTATTTCATCATTGGCACGAAGCACTGCAGGAAGTATGCAGGCCATTGCTAACATAATAATACAAATCTTTTTCATACGTAAAAACTGTTAATAGACTTTTTTCGGCTGCAAAGGTATCTCTACTGCTCCGCTACAGCAATACCTACATAATGGTATAATACGTGGCTCGATCACTATAAAAGGTGATAAAGGCCGAAAAAAGTTTGCTACTTTTTTGTGCATATAGCGTTACATTCTAAAGTTTTTACGCTATTTTTGCGAAAGTTAGCCCTTGTGGCCTATCGGCACAGCCTTCTAATCAACCATCAAAAACAGAAATAAAATGGAAACAACCACTAAACTTTATTCGTTAACTTATAGCAATGTAAGAACCTATTTCTTCGCATTGCTATTCATAGCAGGAAATCTCGCATTGCCACAACTGTGTCACCTAACCCCCTATGGTGGTCCTACCCTTCTTCCCATTTATTTTTTCACACTCATTGCGAGCTATAAATACGGCTTTCGGGTAGGTTTATTTACAGCCATACTCTCTCCACTGATGAATCACCTGTTGTTTGCCATGCCTGCATTGGCAGTACTACCGGCTATTCTGGTCAAGTCTACCCTATTGGCAGGTGCAGCTGCATTGATTGCCGGCTCCAGCAAACAAATCTCACTACTGACTCTACTATTCGTCGTGTTGTCCTATCAAATACTCGGCACAATCTTCGAATGGCTGTGGGTAGGCAACTTCTACGCGGCTGTACAAGACTTCCGGATCGGTATCCCCGGTATGCTCATTCAGTGGTTTGGCGGATATGCCGTATTGAAAGCTATCGCTAAAATTTAAAGAAAGATGGGCAGAACACTAAACGAAGTGCTGGAGCGCTTTCGGACCATTAGTTTCAGCGAAGAGTTCGATCTCATTGTAGCCATTGCCAACGGCGGGATTGTTCCGGCAGGCATTATCAACCAACGATTACAAAAAGAGATTCACCTATTACGCATCAATCTCAGAGACGAGTATCAGCGACCGAAGTACGACTCTCCACGGTTATTGACACCCATTGATTTTGAGGTAAAGGATAAGAAGATACTGTTGGTTGACGACCGGATTAAGACCGGTGCAACCATTCGCATGGCGTGCGAACTGATGAAAGAGGCAGCAGTGATCAAAACTTTTGCAGTAAACGGAACGGCAGACTATGCGCTCTTCGACGAGCCTTGTTTCAAGTTTCCCTGGATTCTATAAACAATGTGTACAAAACAACCTTAATAATAGCAAATACGACCTATGGATAGAAGAGATTTTCTAAAAACAGTAGCGATTGCAGGTGCGGCAATGACCATACAGCGATCGGAAGCAATGGAGATTTTGACGCAAGCCACCAAAGCCGGTGGAAAGCCCGACTTGGTAGCTGTGATGGGTGGCGAACCCGAAGAGATGTTTCGTAGAGCCATAGCCGAGCTGGGAGGGATGAAGCAGTTCGTTAAGCCCGGACAGAAGGTAGTGGTAAAGCCCAACATCGGTTGGGACAAAGTGCCTGAACTGGCCGGAAACACCAATCCCAAGTTGGTAGGCGAAATAGTAAAACAATGCTTTGCTGCCGGAGCCAAAGAGGTGATTGTATTCGACCATACCTGCGACGACTGGCAGAAATGCTATAAGAACAGCGGTATTGAAGCAGCCGCTAAGGCAGCGGGAGCAAAGATGATGCCTGCACATCTGGAGTCGTACTATCGTCCGGTAAGTCTTCCGGCAGGTAAGAGTCTTAAATCGACCAAGGTGCACGAAGCCATTCTCAACAGCGATGTATGGATCAACGTACCGGTATTGAAGAACCACGGCGGAGCCAACCTCACCATCTCGATGAAGAATCACATGGGCATTGTGTGGGATCGCGGCTACTTTCATCAGAACGACCTGCAACAATGCATTGCCGATGTCTGCTCCATGCAAAAGAAAGCCGTGCTCAACGTGGTAGATGCTTACCGCATCATGAAAACCAACGGACCGCGTGGTCGCTCGGCGGCAGATGTAGTCGTAGCAAAGGGATTGTTCCTCTCGCCCGATATTGTAGCAGTAGACACGGCAGCAGCCAAGTTCTTCAATCAAGTGCGCGAAATGCCACTCGATACAGTGGGCCATCTGGCCAAAGGCGAAGCCCTGAATATTGGTACTATGGACCTCGATAAACTCAATGTGAAGCGAATTAAGATGTAATATAATAATGTTAAGAAAAATACGTATTATCCTATCGGTTGTGCTATGGGCACTCCTTACCTTTTTCTTCCTTGATTTTGCCGGGGTGCTACCTTGGCAACTTCATGGAATAACACATATCCAATTCATTCCCGCCCTGCTATCGGTAAGCATCGGCATAGTGGTTGCGCTGCTTATCCTGACTCTCCTCTTCGGACGGGTATATTGTTCGAGCATCTGCCCCATGGGTACTTTTCAGGATATAGTAACCGGGCTCTCCAAACGTAGCCGCAAACGGCGGAAGCGTTTTTCATTCTCGCCCCCAAAGCGTGTACTGCGGTGGAGCATCGTTGTCATTGTACTGGTGGCATCGTTGAGCGGATTTGGTGCAGTATTGGGGTTGCTCGACCCATACAGTGCGTATGGGCGTATAGCTACCAATGTGTTCAAACCCGTTTACTTGCAGGGAAATAACCTGCTCGAATCGATTTTTTCGAGCTTCGGCAACTATACGTTCTATCGGGTCGATGCGGCAATGATAAGCGTCAGCTCGTTCCTTATCGCTTTGGCTACATTCGTGCTGATTGCTGTATTGGCATGGAAGCACGGACGTACGTGGTGCAATACCTTTTGTCCGGTAGGTACGGTGCTTGGGTTTCTCAGTCGCTTCTCGTTCTTTAAGATACGGATTGATGCCGATAAGTGCACGCACTGCGGCAACTGTGCCACCTATTGCAAAGCCTCTTGCATGGATAGTAAGGCAGGAACGATTGATTATAGCCGATGCGTAAACTGCTTTGACTGTCTGGGCACCTGCAAAGAGAAAGCATTGATCTATGCGCCTCGCTTGCAAAAAACGAAACAAGGTGAACAAACAAGGCAGGGTGAGGAGATCAAGCAAAGCAATCAAGCAACACAAGCCGATCAAGCTCCACTTGCCTCAAAGCGCCGCTTTCTGCTCGCCGGACTGGCAACGACTGCTGCCGCCCCCAAGCTATTGGCACAAGCACAGGAAACACTCGCCACACTGGGAGGAAAGAAAAGTTATCAGAAGATGCATCCGATCACTCCTCCGGGCTCTGTAAGCCGAACACATTTTGCCGATCGCTGTACCTCTTGCCACCTGTGTGTAAGTAAATGCCCGTCGCACGTACTCAAACCGGCTTTCATGGAATATGGGCTCGGAGGCATCATGCAGCCTACAGTAAGCTTCGAAAAAGGATTCTGTAACTTCGACTGTACCGTATGTGGCGATATTTGTCCCAGTGGAGCAATCAAACCGCTTACCATCGATCAAAAACACCTCACACAAATGGGAACCGTTGTCTTTATCGAAGAGAATTGCATCGTTTATACCGATGGAACCAGTTGCGGTGCCTGTTCGGAGCACTGCCCCACGCAGGCCATTGCCATGGTTCCCTTTAAGAACGGGCTCACGATTCCGCAAGTAAACACCGACATCTGTGTAGGATGCGGTGGGTGCGAATATGTATGTCCTGCCCGCCCCTTCCGTGCCGTACACATTGAAGGAAGTGTGGTGCAAAAACAAGCCCATCCTTTTGTAGAAAAGAAAGAAGAAGCTGTCGAAGTGGATGGATTCGGCTTTTAAACGAATTATTTTCGGTACATAACACCCTTACTTTCCATAATTTTATTACTTTCGTGGCGTACTATCAACGTTAATGGATAAACGAAAAATGGAAAGTCATCAAAAAATGTATAACATTGGCTACGCACTGAGTGGTGGGTTCATCAAAGGATTTGCCCACCTCGGTGTGATTCAATCGCTTTTAGAACACAACGTGAAACCCGACATCATTGCAGGTGTCAGCGCAGGTGCCTTAGCCGGTGTGTTTTATGCCGATGGCAATGAGCCATACCGTGTGCTCGATTACTTTTCGGGACACAAGTTTCAAGACCTCACTAAACTGGTTATTCCCAAAGTCGGATTGTTTGAATTGGGAGAGTTTATTGACTTTCTGAAAACCAACCTCAAGGCGCAGAAGATCGAAGACTTGAAAATACCGCTTATCATCACCGCTACCGATCTGGATCACGGCAAGAGTGTACACTTCACCAAAGGCAGCATTGCCGAGCGTGTAGCGGCATCGTGCTGTATGCCGGTTATGTTTACTCCCGTACGGATCAACAATACGCACTACGTAGACGGAGGATTGTTCATGAATCTTCCCGTATCGGTGCTGCGCAACCAATGCGAAAAGGTAGTAGCAGTCAACGTAAGCCCGCTGGTAGCCGAAAAATACAAAATGAATATCGTAAGCATCGCCATGCGTTCATATCACTTTATGTTTCGTGCCAACACCTTCCCCGAACGCGAAAACTGCGACCTGCTTATCGAACCTTACAACCTGAACGGATACAGCAATAGCGAACTGGAGAAGGCCGAAGAGATCTTTGAGCAAGGCTACGACACCGCCAACGCTATACTCGATCAGCTTACCGAAGAGAAAGGAAAAGTATGGAGATAAAGAACGAAGAGAAACTGATCATATACCAAGTATTTACCCGTCTGTTTGGCAATAACAACAGCGGATGTATCAACAATGGCGACATACAGACGAACGGATGTGGAAAAATGGCCGACTTTACGCCCAAGGCTCTCAAAGAGATAAAAAAGTTGGGCACTACACACATCTGGTATACGGGTATCATTGAGCACGCCACGCAGACCGATTACAGTGCATACCATATCCACCCCGACCATCCCGCTATCGTGAAAGGCAAGGCAGGTTCGCCCTATGCCATCAAAGACTATTATGATATTGATCCGGATATTGCCACCCGGGTGCCCGAACGCATGAAAGAGTTCGAACAATTGGTTGCACGTACACACAAGGCAGGGTTGAAGGTAATCATCGATTTTGTGCCCAACCACGTAGCCCGTCAGTATCATTCGGATGCACAACCCGAGGGTACAGTCGAACTGGGTGCGAATGACAATACGACTTGTTCTTTCAGTCCGTACAACAACTTTTACTACATCCCGCAATCCGAATTGCGTGGACAGTTCGATATGAAGGCGGGTGCAGACGAAGCTTACAAAGAATATCCGGCCAAGGCTACGGGCAATAACCGTTTCGATGCCTACCCCAACATATCCGATTGGTACGAAACCATCAAACTGAACTATGGCATTGATTATCAGAACGGAGGCACTTGCAGCTTCTCTCCCATCCCCGATACCTGGTTAAAAATGCTCGATATCCTGCTGTTCTGGTCTTCCAAACAGATAGATGCCTTTCGTTGCGATATGGCCGAGATGGTGCCGGTAGAGTTTTGGGAATGGGCTATTCCACAAGTAAAGGAGGCGTATCCACACCTGCTTTTCATAGCCGAAGTGTACAACCCCGGCGAGTATCACAACTACCTGCAACGAGGCAGGTTCGACTATCTATATGACAAAGTAGGGCTGTACGATACCTTGCGCAACGTATCCTGCGGATACGACTCCGCCACTGCCATCACACGCAGCTGGCAAAGCTTGGGAGGTATTGAGAAACGTATGTTGAACTTCCTAGAGAACCATGACGAGCAACGCATTGCTTCCGATTTCTTTGCCGGCAATCCATACAAAGCCATTCCGGCACTTATCGTATCGGCCTGTATGAATACCAATCCGATGATGATTTACTTCGGTCAGGAGTTTGGCGAGATGGGTATGGATACCGAAGGGTTCAGCGGACGAGACGGGCGTACCACCATCTTTGATTATTGGAGTGTAGACACCATCCGCCGCTGGCGCAACGAAGGTACCTTCGACGGTAAGCTATTGACCAAGGAGCAAAAGAGCATCTACGCCTTATACCGCACCATCCTTACGATTGCTTCAGAGGAGAAAGCCATTGCGCAAGGGTTATTTTTCGATCTGATGTATGTCAATCAGAACGGTTGGCGTTTCAATGAGCATAAACAGTATGCGTTTTTGCGCAAATACAATAATGAATTGCTGTTCATTGCGGTCAACTTTGACAATCAGCCGGTAGATGTTGCCATCAATATACCCTCACACGCCTTCGATTTCCTGCAAATACCACAGATGGATGTGTACAAAGCCACCGATCTACTAACCGGAAAAGTAGAAGAAATTTGCCTGTTGCCCTACAAAGCAACTGAATTTTCGATTGGCACATACGGAGGCAAAATACTGAAAATCAAGCTATAATACCATAAAACAAAAGTACGTACTCTTACTATGAATGAGTACGTACTTTTGGTAAGAATGAATACGTACTCTTTGATACCAAGAGTACGTATTCTTATGTGAAAGGTTAACTACTTCTTTCTAAGCACTACTGCCGTACGTGCCGGCACATAAAGCTTCAACCATTCTTTCTTCTCTCTCTGATACAACGGATCTGAAGTTGTAAAATGTGTCACGCCATCATCGGCCAAGCCATTGCCACCAAACGAAGTGCTATCGGTATTCAGTATCACTTCGTAAGCACCCGGAGCTACAAGGAAGCCATAATCAACAAAAGATTGTTTAGGGTTGAAGTTGAACACGAAAATCAAATCCTTGCGTTGGTAAGCCAATATCTGATCGGCATCATTGTGCCAGATTTCCTGAACAGGCGTTGACTCGAAACCTTTGACTCCTTTGATGATCTTGAGCATCTCTTCGTCAAAGTCTGCCATATAATGATAGGTTAGGTTCTTGTTATCGACCAAATCCCATTGCCGACGGGCGTATTTGCACGACCATCCATTGCCTTGACGAGGGAAATCAATCCATTCGGGATGTCCGAACTCATTGCCCATAAAGTTCAGGTATCCTCCATTGATGGTTGTTGCCGTAAGCAAACGAATCATTTTATGCAGGGCAATGCCTCGGTTCACGATGTAGTTCTCATCACCCTTTTGCATATGCCAATACATATCGGCATCAATCAAGCGGAAAATGATGGTTTTGTCGCCCACCAAGGCCTGATCGTGGCTTTCGGTGTACGAGATGGTCTTCTCATCTTTGCGCCGATTGGTTACTTCCCAGAACATGCTCGATGGTTTCCAATCTTCATCTATCTTCTCCTTGATGGTTTTGATCCAGTAGTCGGGGATGTTCATCGCCATTCGATAGTCAAAGCCATAGCCACCGTCTTCTATCTTTGCTGCCATTCCGGGCATGCCCGATACCTCTTCGGCAATGGTAATTGCCCGAGGGTTCACCTGATGAATCAACTCATTGGCAAGGGTAAGGTAGCAGATGGCATTATCATCCTGATGGCCATTAAAGTAGTTTGTGTAGTCAGAGAACGACTCGCCCAAACCATGACTGAGATAGAGCATGGAGGTTACACCATCGAAACGGAAGCCGTCGAATTCGTATTCTTCCAGCCAGTATTTGCAATTGGAGAGTAGGAAATGCAGCACTTCATTCTTACCGTAATCAAAACAAAGCGAGTCCCAAGCAGGATGCTCCCGACGTTCGTCGGGATAGAAATATTGATTAGGGTCTCCTGCAAAATTGCTTAAGCCTTCGACCTCATTCTTTACAGCGTGTGAGTGAACAATATCCATAATCACAGCGATACCCAGCGCATGGGCTGTATCAATCAGCTCTTTGAGCTCTTCGGGAGTACCGAAACGCGAAGAAGGAGCAAAGAAGCTCGATACGTGATAGCCAAAACTACCATAGTAAGGATGTTCCTGAATACCCATGATCTGAATACAGTTGTATCCTGCCTTGGCTATACGGGGAAGAATCTTTTCACGAAACTCATTGTATGTGCCTACTTTCTCTTCTTTCTGAGCCATACCAATGTGGCACTCATAGATAAGTAGCGGTTTGGTCGAAGGTTTAAACGTTTTTTTTGTGAACTTAAATTCCTTTTCCGGATTCCACACTTGTGCACTGAATATAGTCGTTTGCTGGTCTTGTACCACGCGTGTAGCCCATGCAGGTATACGCTCGCCCTGACCACCGTCCCAATGCATCATCAACTTATACAAGTCGCCATGTTGCATGGCATCTGCCGGCAAGTTTATCTCCCAGTTACCGTTTCCAACCGGTTGCAGTTTGTAAGTAGTTCTTTCTTCCCAGTTGTTGAAAGTTCCTACCAGGTAGATATGCGTGGCATTGGGAGCCCATTCGCGAAACGTCCAGCCCTTGTCTGTACGATGCAAACCAAAATAGAGATATCCCGAAGCAAAGTCCGAGAGCGTTTGTTTTCCCTTATTGGTCAGTTCCGACTCTTTATCAAGAGCGTGCTGATGACGTCCGGCAATGGCCTCGGTAAAAGGCTCTAACCAGGGATCGTTTTTAATCAGATGAAGTGTCTTTTCCATATAATAGGATGTATTTAATTCAGTGGTTTATGCTTTCACCTTTACAATTACTTTTTTCACACCATCGGGGGTGATACCCGGTGCGTGTCCGTCTTGCGGAAAGAAAATGGCAAACATACCCGGTTTAACAGGAATGTAGCTTTCGGCCAATCCGTCAAAGAACGTAATATCTTTCTCTGCATTGTAAGCAGCATCGGCAGGCACACAGTCTTTACCGGCGGTATAACCCATGATTTCTGTTCCCGAAAGAGGTATCTGAATATCGATAAAGGCATTATGTGTTTCCAGTTTTGCTTGCTCTTTTGTTTTAGGAGCAGTTTGCGCAATGTTCACAACCAAATCTTGTCCTTTCAATTCCGTCTTACCTACTTCCATTGCATGGAGGTCGTGTGTGAGAATAAAATCAATAGCTTGTGCAAATAAAGGATTCAGTGATGCGTACTTCTGCAAATTGTCTAATGTATCTACTACCATGAGTATAAGTTTTTGTTATTGATGTTAGTTATTATCTATTTTCATTCGAAATCATCGATGGTATAATTCAGAAAATCCGAAAAACGTTTAAACTGTCGGAAAGCCTCTTCGGTACAATCCAGCAGATCGGGTGCCATAAAGAAGTCATCGGGTACCTGATAGGAACATACAAATTCCTTGCATTTGAGATAGTCAATGTATTTAAAATCTTTCGGAAAGCCTTTGGGAGCTGTTTTTAGAAAGTTCTCGCCTACTACGGGATAGAATGTCTTAAACGCAGGGTCTTCTACAATAGAACGGTATTCTTCGATATTATCGTAGATAGACTGTCTAACGGCTTTTAAGACATTGGAAGGCAAACACAGGCTTCCTCCTGCCAACATGCAGTTGCCCGGCTCGAGATGAACGTAGTATCCGCAATGGTCAGACTTTTTACCTTTGGCATTGATGTAGCCTCCAATATGAGTCTTATAGGGAGTTTTATCCGACGAGAAGCGGGTATCGCGATAGATGCGATAAGTACAGTCACCAGCCGCTATGCCTCTGATACTCTCATCGAAGAGCGAGATACGATCAATAATAACTGTCAGGAGCTTTTGGAACTCTGCCTGCACCTCGGTATACATCTGGCGATGTTCGTTGAACCATTCACGATTGTTGTTTTCGCTTAGTTCTTTTAAGAATCGAAAGATGATGGATGTATTCATTGTCATTCTTTTCTGCTTTTATGTCCTACAAACGTACGAATTTTATTTGTAACTAACTAAAAAACGAGATAAAAAGGAATTAAAAAAGCATCGACTCCGCAGAATCGATGCTTTAACACATTTATCAAAAAAGAACAGACGCCTCTGCCTTTGACGTACTTACTTATCACAAGCGGGTACAATCTCTTCTAATTAATCTTATATCTAATACTATGAAAAACACAATAATATAACGCATCTCAAACAGCCTTTGTTCACAGTGTTATAATTTATATTTGTTAATAAAACCCAAAAAATAAATTAATACGAAATAAGTGCTGGATTCACGTCAAGCACGAGAGATTGGAAAGGAATCATAGCATTAAATATTGTCATTTGCGCAAAAGAAAAGAGTTCTTCGACTGTTATCTCTTTTTCCTGAATGATTCCTCTTTGAAGCAGCTGTGCTCTTTGCGTTCCCTTAAGCAACGGATGCTTCGGGGTAAACCAATGGGTGCCGTCAAAAAGAGCTACATTGGCTATGGAAGTATCGGTAATGTATCCGTTTTTTATAATCAACACATCATCTTTTGTATCTCTTTGTTGATAAAGCTGATTGAGTGCTTCTCTGTCTGTACTTTTGTACGTATAGTTAATCGTATCCGAACAAACAATACGCAAAGAACCAACAGGACGAATCGAATACGGAGCGTAGCTAATCTCCTCAATGACATCCGAATATACGACCCGGCACTTCACCACTTCTTCAGCTGTAGGCGGTAGTAAGAAATAGTTCAAATCAAGCGGCTTGGCATTGGGCCAGAAGGCCGAACGCGTATCATTCATTCTTTGATTGTGATAATCGAGATGGAGCAGCACACCTTGTTCTACTCGAATGGTTTCAACAAATGGGCACATAGACTTTTTGTATCATTTCGTTATATTCATTTTCCGCACAACTTTTGCAGGTAATTCCTCCTCCACTTTTGAAAGCAAGTCCATCTGCCGATTGCTCGATGAAACGAATCATTACGGCACTATCCAGACTTTCGCCATCAAAACAACCTGCAATACCGGTATAGAAACCTCTGTCATAAGTTTCTGATTGAGCAATAATTTGAGATGTTTTACATTTGGGAGCCCCGGTAATGGATCCTGCAGGAAGCAACGTAAATATGATTTCGCCCAACCGGGAAAGATAATCGTCGGGCAAAGTTCCTCTAATCTCCGAACTGGTTTGCAAAATAGGTCCGTGATTGGTTTCAATCGAATCGACATATCGATAACGCGAAACGTTGACTTGCGAGGCAACAATGCTCAAATCATTACGTATCAGATCGACAATGGTGGCATGTTCTGCTGCTTCCTTTTCGTCGGTCATGAGTAGTTCTTCTGCATGGGGCAACGTGGCATCAATCGTTCCCTTCATCGGATAAGAGTTTATCTGCCCTTGATGAATGCGTATAAATATCTCTGGCGAGAAGACCACAAATCGGTCTTTCAGCCATAGCTTATAAGGTGCTTGAGAGTGGTAGAATATCTCTTTAAGACTTAGATTCGTACTAATGGGGGTCATACAAGTCAAGTTGGTCAAGAAACTATTACCTGCCAAGATGTTGTTCATGACCACATCGAAAGATTTTTTGTATTGCGTGAAAGAAACTGGGTGAGGTTCCCACAAAACAGGTTCCGTATGTTTTTTATCAATCGAACTACATTCGGGAGTTAGGGCATTGGTATAACCATTAAATTGATAAAGCAGTTGAGAGGAGTCGACAGCATTTACCTCTTCGATATACGAGCCATCTTGTGTATAGTTGATGATGAAAATAAAAGGCTTACCCTGGGTAGCCAGTTCATTTATTCTTTGTACAGCTTTCTTTTTATTATATAATTGCATGTGACTTTCTGTTATAAGCATGCAAATGTAGCAAAAAGAAATTATAATTTCTCTTGTTTATCATCGGCCTCCAATTCTTTTATCTCTTTGTTCAAAAATACCGAAAGAATGGTTCTTAACACAACAATACTACCCAGAATAATCAGTTCATTGAGTGTTGGTTCCAATACCGTTTTCAAAATATCCGAAGCGATAAGAAACTCTAATCCGAGTAGCAGGTATGTTCCGAAAGTTGCTCTCAACTGGCGTATGTTGGTAGTAGAATAGTTTCCCGTAAATCGTTTCAACTCGTTTTTTAGGAAATAAATAATGCCAATCAACGCCCCATAAGTAACAATTAAGAGGCTGGTGACGCTGATGATCGTTGCAAGCAAATCTAAAAAGTGGGTGAGCATATTCATTGAGTCTTTATAGTTAAAACAACTCTCACAAAGTAAATGTTTATCCTTTTCTTATAGATTTACGCCAACACCGATAGTACGTTGTTATTTACATCAACAAAAAAGGCAGCTCATTTGTTGGGCTGCCTTTTCCATCTATATATCCAAATTACGCTAGGAAGAAGTGATTATTCCTTAATCGGCTCTCCTTTTTCATTTAACAATAGGGTAACTTCTTCTTCGTTCTTGGTTACAACAATAAGTTTGAAAACCTTTCCGTCTGCTTTGGTAGCTACAAAAGCCTCCTTGATAGTGGATCCTTCATAATCTTTTGCCAATCCATCAACAATGTTTTGAGGAAGATCTTTAATTTCTACTTTGGTAAACTCATCTTGAGGTGCCTGAGCTTCCATTACAACGGTGCTGTCTACCGGTTCTTGTGCAAATGCAACTGAAGTTCCCAATCCCATGATCATTGCTACTGCTACTAATACCTTTTTCATAATCGTAAATGTTTGATGTTAATACTTTTGTTGAATGCTTATGCTATCTATAAAACAAAAGGCATGCCAAACAGCAGGAATAAATTACAAACAGCTGAAATCCAATCAAATATATAAATACGAGAAATTAAATAAGTTGTGGAAACTGTAGAAATGAAGACACAAATTGGGGAAATAATACACATTAATAATAATGCTTATACTATTGCATTATCAAAATGAACAGAGTAAATTTGTCCCGTTGTATTTTCGCTTTGAGTCAATAGTATAAAGACATGAGCTTGAACTGTACAAACACATTACTTTGGAGTAAAGTCGGAACATTCGAATATATTCAACGAAATAATTAACAAACAAAACAGATCAAAATGAAGCGTATTTTACTTACTATGATACTCATCCTGCCACTTATATTGAGCGGATGCGTAAGCGATGAACAACCTGACGAAAATGAATCATCATTAGTTGGTTCATGGGTAGCTGTTATTAGCAGTTACGATACTTACTACCTTGACCTCAAAAAAGATGGAACAGGAAAGTTTACCGGAACCTACGATGGAGAGGTAGAGGAAGTATTAAGATTAACATGGAGCACCTCCGGCACTACGCTTCATATTAAATATGAGAATGGCAACTCGGATACCAAACCATACAGAGTAGATAACTCCCATCTCTATTTAGGAGATGTGACGTATGTACGAAAGTAATCATATAGGCGGAGAGTGTAATTTGAACTTATTGCACCTTCTCCGCAAAAGCAATGATATGGCCGTCCGGATCAGAGAAATAACAAGCTCTATCTCCCCAGTTTCTTAGCACAATGGGGCTAATTAGTATGGCGCCACTTTCAATTGCATTTTCAAATTCTGTTTGAATATCATGAACATACAAATATAATTCACATCTTGGAATACCATCTCCACAGTCTGGCTGCAATGTTTTGTTAGCTAGTATTTTCGCAATGCCGTTATTGGGCATTAAGCCAAGTTTACAGTTACCAAACAGATCAAATTCTGTCATACCCGGAACGTTTAAATCAGGTAATTTACGAAATATCTTTTGATAAAAATTGCAACTCACTTCTTGGTCTTTAACATACAATATTGTTGTAAAGTGTGTAATTTGAGTTACCATATTCTTATTGTTTATTAGTTATATATCTACAATCTCTTTCCCAAAAGGCGTCAATGCCAAACCGGCTAGTTTGAAGTGTTGCATACCAAACGGAATACCAATAATGGTAATGCACAGCAATACCCCCCAGGCAAGATGCGAAAGAGAAATCCAAATGCCTCCTAAAAACAGCCATAGGATGTTCATCACAATACTCAAACATCCGCCTGAATCGGGACTAGTGCGCACCTCTTTGCCAAAGGGCCACAAGGCAAGCATACCCATCTTTAGCGTTTGTATACCAAAGGGGATACCGATGATGGTAATCATCATCAGTAAACTCGACACCAGATATTCGCAGGCAACAAAAATACCCCCGAAGAGTAGCCACAAAATGTTCATGAATGGTTTCATTGTTCAATATCGATTAGTTGATACATTGGGTCGAAAGTCAGCTTCCATTTATTGGATAGTTTCACTTCATAGTTTTTTTTATCACGTTCAATCTTTAAAATTCGCTCGCCGGGATGATTGGCGGTTACATAGTTAAGAATAGCAGTAGGAATGACCTTTGCCGGAACGGAACTATACTTACAGTTCACTTCTTCCCAAACTCCATTCTTGTTAAACTCTACCTTGTCGCCATTCGTGAAAATAACGGTATAGGTCTTTTCGAGCCAACTGCTCTCGACTTTGGCCATCGCTACATCGTTATTGGCAAAATATTGTTTTATAAACTGCTGCGCCTTATCGGGCAATCTATTGACTTTAATGGGCTTGTCACCGTCGGCTCGAACAATAGCCTGAAACGAAAACAATACAACCCATAGGAGAAATAACTTTTTCATAACAACATACATAATTATAGTTTAGTAATCAGGAAGCAGTGTGCTCCTTCTTCATAGCGATACGTCAGACGAAGATGCTGCAATCGGCATATAGAATCGGCAATGGCCAATCCCAATCCGGTAGAACCCTCCTTCTTGTTTCCCTGATAGAATCGCTCAAAGATATGTGCTGAATCAAGCGCACCATCTACGGCCGTATTCCGGAATTCAACGTTCTGTTCGGTTATTTCGATCCGGATATCTCCTTCATCGACATTGTGCACAAATGCATTCTTCAGCAGATTTGTCAGTAGTACTGTAGCCAACGACTCGTTCATCTCTATCTGGAAAACACCTTTCTCAACCACCTCCAAAGTAATGTTGCGATAGGCATACACCTCTGTATAATCGGTCAAATAATGCTTCAAAACTTCATTGAGGGAGAGTTCGGAGGTTTCGACAAACTGCCCGTTATCAATTTTCGAAAGCAATAACAGCGATTTATTCAGTCTCGTAATATATTCGAGCGTCTGATGTGCCTTAACCAATTCTTCGAGTTGTGGCTCGGATAGCGATTCATCTTCCATCATCATTTCCAATCGGTTACGACAGATAGCCAGTGGTGTTTGTATCTCATGCGATGCATTACCGATAAACTGTTTTTGTTGTTCAAAGAGCTGCTCATTGCGCTCGGCATTGCGGATAACCGCTTCGTTAAGCTTACGAAACTCAGTGATTGATGTATCGTTTTGTAAAGGTGCATTTACATGCCCTATGCAATACTTATCCAACCAGTTTAACAAGACATAAAGCGGGCGCATATTGCGATAAAACAGCCAAGCATTAATCAGAATAATCATAAAGAGCAAAGCCACATAGAGAAAAATGACCCACTCCAGGATGGCTTTCTTTAAATCCATCTTCTCAATACTCGGAGTCGATACGGTAAGTGCATGATAGTGTCCGTTGGCATCCTTGAAAATAGTGGTCAGAATACGTGCCGGTTCTGTTTCGGCTTTTTCGAGGATATAGATCATCGAATCTTTGTAGCTGATCTGTTCGCGAGAATGGGCATCGGCTTCGCTGATCGGAGTCAGATAGTACTGATTGTTCGACCCGTTATTGACCGAAGGTAGCTCCTCTCCTGCCAGCGCACGCATAATGATTGCTTCGGAATAGTCTTCAAGCGAATCGTCTACCTCGTCGTTCACCTCATTAATCATGGCCACATAAAAAAACACAGCCCAACCGGTTAAGATGACCAGCAATGCAAGTGAAATGCGAAGAATAAGGCGATACAGTAATTTCATGTATGATAGCGTTCTTTATTCGACAATGAGTTTATATCCAAAACCATAGACAGCCTTTAGTTCGAGCGTAGCACCGGCTTCTTTGAGTTTCTTCCGAAGATTTTTTATCTGTGCATAAATGAAGTCGAAGTTATCGACTTGATCGATATGATCGCCCCAAACCGATTCGGCCAAGGTACTTTTATTGACCAGCCTGCCGGGGCGATTGACAAAGTAGAGCAGTATATCGAACTCCTTACGGTTTAGTTCGAGTATCTTCTCGTCTACCCACGTCTGAAACTGTTCGGGCACGATTCGTACATTACCCAACCGAATATCTACTTCCCCTTCTTGTTGGTGCCGGCGAATGACGCTCCGGATACGAGCATTGAGTTCGGCCAGATGAAAGGGTTTTGGCAGATAGTCATCGGCTCCCAACTCAAGGCCGAGCACTTTATCTTCTATGGAGTCTTTGGCCGAAAGGATGATGACGTTTTCGCGCTTATGGAGCTGCTTGACGTGTTTGAGCAAGGTTAGTCCATTGCCGTCAGGCAGCATGATATCGAGCAGGATGCAGTCGTATTCGTAGTCTTCAATTTTCTGCATAGCCGTCTGAAAGTTAGCGGCTACCTCGACTACATAACGCTCTTTTTCGAGCGAACGCTGAATGAGCTCGCGCAAAGAAGGTTCGTCTTCAACAATCAATATCTTCATAAAACAGGAGTATTTAAACGTGATTTCATACAAAGAAAAGAATTATTTCTGAAATAATACTGAAATTGAATCCCTTAATAAAGCAACCAGCCTATACAGATACGGGCGATATGGATTTTTCCATATCGCCCGTATTCTATTCTTGTATTCGTTCCTATTAGTAAGAGCGTGCAAACACCACGCGGCAAGCCGATGGTTTGCCCGTTACCATACATACGCCCGGTGTCTTATCACCTTCCAGCGGAATGCAGCGGATCGTGGCTTTGGTTTCTTCCTTAATCTTTTCTTCTGTTTCGGGAGTACCGTCCCAGTGAGCCATGATAAAGCCACCTTCTTCGATCTTCTCTTTGAACTCTTCGTAAGTATCTACCGTAATGGTTTTCTCTTCGCGATGTTTCAATGCTTTTTGATAGATGTTTTCCTGAATCTCTTCCAACAGGTTTTTCACGTATGCTTCGATACCGTTGCAAGAGACCGTCTCTTTCTCTAAAGTATCGCGACGCATTACTTCCATCGTATTGCTTTCGAGGTCACGACCGCCCATCACCAAACGCACAGGTACACCTTTCAGCTCGTAATCGGCAAATTTGAAACCGGGACGTTTGTTGTCCGAGTTATCGTATTTTACCGAAACGCCCAATGCTTTAAGGTTTGCAACGATACCGGCTATTTTGGCATCGATCAGGCCGAGTTGTTCCTGATTCTTGTAGATAGGCACAATAACCACCTGTATAGGAGCCAAGTGTGGAGGAAGTACCAATCCGTTATCATCCGAGTGAGACATGATAAGCGCACCGATCAAACGAGTAGAAACACCCCATGAGGTAGCCCATACGTACTCCATTTTATTCTCTTTGTTGACAAACTGCACGTCGAATGCCTTGGCAAAATTTTGTCCCAAGAAGTGCGAAGTACCGCTCTGCAAAGCTTTTCCGTCTTGCATCATGGCTTCGATGGTATAGGTATTGAGTGCACCGGCAAAGCGTTCGTTTGCCGATTTAACTCCTTTCACAACAGGTACTGCCATGTATTTCTCGGCAAATTCGCCATATACGTGCAGCATCTTCAATGCTTCTTCTTCGGCTTCTTCGCGGGTAGCATGTGCGGTATGACCTTCTTGCCACAAGAACTCTGCCGTACGAAGGAACAAGCGCGTACGCATCTCCCAACGGAATACGTTGGCCCATTGGTTGCATAAGATAGGAAGGTCACGATACGATTGAACCCAGTTCTTATAAGTATTCCAAATGATAGTCTCGGAAGTAGGACGAATAATTAATTCTTCTTCTAGTTTGGCAGCAGGATCAACCACCACACCCGAACCGTCGGCAGCATTCTTCAGGCGGTAGTGTGTTACGACGGCACACTCCTTAGCGAATCCTTCTACATGTTCGGCTTCACGGCTTAGGAATGATTTAGGGATCAGTAACGGGAAGTAAGCATTCACGTGACCGGTTTCCTTAAACATATCGTCGAGTTGACGTTGCATTTTCTCCCAGATAGCATATCCGTAGGGTTTAATCACCATACATCCACGCACAGCCGATTGTTCAGCCAAATCGGCTTTTACCACCAATTCGTTGTACCATTGCGAGTAGTTCTCGCTACGTTTGGTAAGGTCTTTCAGTTCTTTTGCCATTATATTATTTTCTTTAAAAATCCGATGTTTGATAAAACAGGATGCAAAAGTACGAAAAATACAGAATTAAACATACTTACCGGGCTAAAACTTTACGTTTGCTCCGGCAAAGAAAGTAGCTCTGGGCATTGGGTAACCGATATTGATTTCATACTTCTGTGCCAAAAGATTTTCACCACGAACAAATAAGTCGACGGCTTTGTCCAACCGATACGTGGCACACAGGTTCCAGAGAGCAAAGATTTCAGTGCTTTCTTTCCCCTCCCTGACCGAAGCATAAAGTCCGGCAACGTATTGCATACCGGTCGAAAGCTTCCAGCGGCGATACGAATAATCGGCACCTACATAGAGTTTATGTTCGGGCGATGCTACCACCTTATGCTTCATGTGCAACCAACTATAATTGGCCGAAAGATTGAGTTGACTCGTTAACTGATAGCCCGCCGCCAACTCTATACCGTAATTCTCGACTGTACCTGTATTGACGTTTTTCATCTTTCCATCCACCGGGAGGGTCTGAATCATATTATCGCCTTCTATATAAAAGAGATTCAGATTGACCAGCAAAGCATTGTCAAGCAGGTAGTGCGAAGCAGAAACTTCGTAATTCATCAATCGCTCAGGTTGTAGATCGGGATTTTGAGGAGGAAACATATACATTTCGCGGATGGTGGGATTCCGAAACCCTTTACTCACTATCGCCTTCAAGGTAGTAGCACCCGAGGGGGTAAAAGTAATTCCTGCTTGTGGCACCCATTCCAGACCAAAATGATCGTTATAGTCGGCACGCATGCCCAGATTAAACGTAAGCGCATTGCCTACCGTCTGCTGAATGGTGAGGTATCCGGCTACATCGTCAAGGGATTGGTCGGCCAACTCTTTCTCCTTATCGGGAAACTGATTCCAGGCATGTCCGCCGAAGTGTTGGTAATCGAGTCCTACGGTCGTTTGGTTGCCGGCAAACAAGCGATAAGATTGATAGAGGGTAACGCCTAGCATTTTGTCGAACGACCGGAATAGATAGTCTTTGGGAGCTGTGCCGGGTGTATATCCATTGTTAATGCGATGAATGCCCCAGTTATAGAATAGTTTCAGTGCGCCGGAGCTACGTTCGTAATTGTTTTCGAGCGAAAAGGAAGTCATTCCTCGTGTAATATCGGCATCATTATCAATAATCGGGGCGGATACGGCTCCGGGATTGGACGATTCGAAATTGGTTAAATTGACATCGGCAAAAGCCTTCCAATGGGTGGTAAAGTCGTACCCTAATTTGGCATAGGTATTGTATTGATTGAAATCCATATCGGCACGGTGTCCATCGGTACGGTTGTAATCAAGAGACACAAAGCTACTGAAGCGACCGGAACGAACACTGTTATTCACCCCCACATTGGCCGTGTTGTAAGAACCATACATCAAACGAGCATGGGTATAAACGGCATCGCGCTGCTGCTTACGGGTGATGATGTTGACAACCCCACCCATTGCATTAGAACCATAGAGGATAGAGGCCGGGCCGCGTACTACCTCCACACGTTCGGTCATTCCCGATTGATAGGCATCGGCAATAGGGTGCCCCATCAGTCCCATGTATTGCGGATGTCCGTCAATCAGAATCAGCAAGCCCGTAGTAGGACCTCCCGCCTGATTATTACTGCCGATACCGCGAATACTCATCCCTCCTGCTGCTCCGTCAGCAACCCCGTAGCCCATAATACCGCGTCCGGTAACAAACATGCCCGGAATGGCTTCGGATAGCAAAGGGAGCAGCGAAGGTTCGTAACGTTGCTCGATTTGTTTTTTCTTAATTGTAGAAACGCTCATCGGCAGATGGCGCAGATTGACCTCGGAACGAGTACCGGTTACGACCACTTCGTCTAAGCGAATGGAGTCTTTGACAGAACAGTTACCGGCATGTAAAGAAGATGAACAGAAAACGATTAAACTGGTGAGAAGTAGTTTCATACGGTTTGTTTTTCATTGATTACTAGAGGCAAAGATACAATTATTCAATAAAAAGCCGCACAGGGTTTATGGAAAAAACACTGTGCGGCTTTTTAAGTATAATAAAACAGGAACAAATACCGATATCCGAACGCGTATAATTACAAAGTGAATACAAAAACTCCGGCTGTGGAAATCGTCGGTTCGCCCACTACCGCCTTCGCTCTTGCCGGAAGCGGAAAGGTATAAGGACGATCACTGTAATTGAGCACAATGCCCAATCCGTTGCGATACTCCAATGTAACTCCATACGGCAAATCCATCACAGGAATACTGAATTCTCCATAAAGCTTCTTCAGTATCTCTTTCTCAAAGGTTCCGTCGTTCGTATCGACGCCAACATAGGTAACAGTGCCTTTGCCCAACCGACGGAACGTGGCAGCAGGTTTTCCTTCGTAGAACTCGTCTTGATAGGTAGCCAGTATACGGTTTTCCTTACCGGGTTTGAGCACCTCTCCCCAAGTATTCCAGCTATATGGCTTGTCGTCCATCCGGACGATGCCGGGAATTTCGGGCAGCAACAGGTCATAAAACTCCATTTCATTGCCGGTTAGTTTGTCGATCAGCGAGCCGAAAGGTGCTTCGGGCAAACGTCCGTAGCGGTCTTTCTGAGCCGTGCGACAAGTCACAATCAGATGGCCGCCTTTCTTGACGTAGTCGCTCCAACGATCTACAAGCAGCTGATCGGCGAGTTGATAGGCGGGCACTAACAGTACGGGATATTGTGAGAAGTCTCCCTCTTCGGTAATAAAGTCGACCGGTGCACCAAACGACTTTAACGTGCGATAGTACTTCTCTATGTGTGCCCATGTATCCCACGTGCGGTTCTGCTTCTGCCGTTCGATACTCCATGAGTTTTCATGATTGAAAAGAATTGCGGTACGACGCTTCAGGTACGATTCCGGTTTCTGGTCGCGAGGTGCATAATGGGTACGCAGGTTACGAATCTCGCTCATGAATTGCTGATATTCGCGTCCTCCGGGAGTAACGGTCACTCCATCCGTACCTACGATGCCGTAATGGTATTGCTCGGTTCCATAAAGCGGCTGTCGGTAGCGATAGGTGCATAAAAAATCGGCTCCTCCGGCAAATACACTCCACATCCACAAACGAACAGCACCGGGCAGTGGCTGCGGATTGATGCTTCCCCAATTTACCTGACCGGGTTGCAACTCCATCACCCCGTACGTACCCTGAATAGGGCGAAAGAAATCATTGGCCAAGGCAATACGCAACGGATTGCCTACCCGATAGCCCCGCCGACCGATTCCTTCATTGTCGCCATAAACCATGTAGCGCGTATAGCTCTGAAAGTCGAGTTGCTTGCTCCCACCGATGTGTCCTTCGTCGTAATTGGGAATATAGTTGGTCGTTACCCACTGATTGCGGGCAAACTTCTTTATCAACAATGTCTGCTCGTTGAGAAAATCATTTGTCTGTCCGGCTGCAAAACGACGGTAATCGAGTATCTGGTGATGATTCATAAACATTTGCGCAGTCTTGGGCAACGTAATTTCATCGAACGAGCGATAAGCTTCACTCCAAAAGGCAGTGCCCCAGGCATCGTTCAGCTCTTTGATGGTGTGGTGGTACTTCTCGCGCAGGAAATCACGGAAAGCCAATTCAGCTTTCGGATTGTAATCAAACTGCACCGCAGGTTCATTGTCGAGCTGCCAGCCGATAATACGCGGATCATTGCCATAGTGTTGAGCCAGTTTATCGATCATCTTATAAGAGAGCTCTCGATAAAGAGGCGAAGCGAAAGAGGCGTGCTGACGGGCACCATGATCGAGTACCGTTCCGTCTTCCTGACGAAGCAGAATCTCAGGATATTTACGGCTGAGCCATACCGGAGGAGTGGCGGTAGAGGTACACATCACCACCTTCAATTGATACTTGGCAGCCAATGCCACAGCACGGTCGAGCCACGCAAAATCATACGTACCCTCTTCGGGTTCAAGCTGTGCCCAGGCAAATTCGGCAAAATGGGTAAATTCAAATCCCAATTCGTGCATCTTCTTGAAGTCGCGCTCCCACTGGCTTTCATCCCAATGTTCGGGATAGTAATAAACGCCCGTTAAGGCTAGATCGCGATCGTTAAACCATTGCTTCGGAGCCGTAGCTTCGCGGATGGCTGCATCGTTGGCAAGCAGCTTATCCAGAATTTTAGAGTCGACAGGGAAAGCCGTCCCGTGTCGTGTACCTTTGGGAAAAGAGATCATAGACGATACATCCTCCCAGGTCTGTCCGTCTTTACTGCGAACAGCACCGTACTCGTGCTTGCGGTATTTGTCAAAATACACATAGAGGTAATCGCCGACAAAGAGTGGTGAGGGTCCTTCTACCCAATCATCGCCCGTAATGGGAGCTGACACTTCGGTTGGAAAACCATCGGTTATACGCTTGGTACGTGTGATACGCAAATTCTTCTCAGCCGGTTGTGAGTTCTCATTCTTCACAACCATGATGAGATCTTTCTTTCGAGGGTCTTTCACAATGGCAGCATCAATCACACTAAAATCGGGATTGAAGAAAAGACGGGTGTCCGAAAAGGTACGGAAGTCGCGCGTGGTCACGGCATACATCCGGTGGTTCAGCCCCTTCTCGCTCTCGCTCGTGGCAACCTCTTTGTGTCGTCCGGGAATGGTCGTTGCCCATATTATATAAAAGGTTCGCATAAGAGCATCATAATATAGTTCGGGAGCCCAGCAGTTATGTGCCGTAGGTTCGTGCATCATCACCGGAATACTCTTTTGTGCCGACCAGTGTATCAGGTCGCGCGAAGAGGCATAGCCGATAATACAATCCGTCCAGCTTGATGTCCATACCATATGAAACGTGCCGTCTGGTCCCTGGCAAATACTGGGATCGCGCATTAATTTATCTTTACCTACCGTAGGGGTTAGGTACGACTTTCCGTTGTTCAGCGGTGTCCATTGCAAACCATCATAGCTGTACGCCAGATGCAAACCGTCGCGACTGTCGGTGGTGAAGTAAGAGAAGAGCCAGGCTTGTTTCTGTGCTGACAAAAAGAGGCAGCCAACAAGAGCAAAGGCAAACAAAGCAAGCAATCTTTTCATTCGTAGTTTCAATTATAAGAATTAATAAATGACAAAGATAGCCCGATTGCAACACCCTCCTTTGTACTATACGTTCAAATCGATGGATAATCGTACAAATCCCCCTAAAAGAGCGGTTCTGATACGAATTTCTATGTTTATGTACATGTTTCTATTTACCAACCACCGAAAACGTTGTACTTTAGCGACAAATTTAAAAACAACAGATACTATGAAGAGGATACTCCTTTTTACCGCCTCTTTCTTGCTGAGTGCAGGAAGCCTGTTTGCTCAAAAGAGCTTAGACCTATCCGGGCAATGGCAATTCAGAATGGATCGTCAGAAAGCATACAACGATCACATCAACCTGCCGGGCTCCATGCCCGAAAAGCTGAAAGGCGACGATGTTACCGCAAGAACCCAATGGACGGGAAGCTTGTACGATAGTTCTTATTATTACAACCCTTACATGGAAAAGTACCGACAAGAGGGCAATGTAAAGATGCCTTTTTTCCTGACACCCGATAAGCACTACGTAGGTGTGGCATGGTATCGGAAACAAGTCACCATACCGGCCGACTGGAAGAAGGAACGCATCACCCTGTTTCTGGAACGTCCGCACATCGAAACCACCGTTTGGATCAATAACCGGGAAGTAGGCACACAGAACAGTTTGTGCGTACCTCATGTATACGACCTCACCTCTTACCTCAAAACAGGTAGCCGAAACGAGATAACCATCCGTGTAGACAACCGTATCAAGGAGATTAATGTAGGCCCCGATTCGCACAGTATTACCGATCAAACGCAAGGCAATTGGAACGGTATTGTCGGTAAAATCAGCCTGATGACCACTCCGAAGGTCTACTTTGACGACATACAGGTATACCCCTACCCCCGGCAGAAGAAAGCCACCGTGCGCATGACCCTGCGCAGTATAGATAAAGGCAACGCCCGTGTCGGTATCCGTTTGTCGGCGAGTAGCTTCAATAGCGAAAAGCAGCACCTTGTTCCTGCTGTCTGCAAGGAAGCACAGCTAAAGAATGGTGAGGCAATTGTCGAGATGGAACTTCCGATGGGCAGCGATATGCTGCTCTGGGACGAGTTTGATCCGGCACTCTACCGCCTGAAAGCCGAACTGACACAGCAAGGACATACCGATACACGTGAGGTACAATTCGGCATGCGCGAGTTCACCATCGAAGGCAAGTGGTTTTACGTAAACGGACGAAAAACCATGCTTCGAGGCACGGTAGAGAATTGCGATTTTCCCCTTACCGGCTACGCACCGATGGATGTAGCAAGCTGGGAGCGTGTGTTCCGTATCTGCCGCAATTATGGGTTGAACCACATGCGTTTTCACTCCTTCTGCCCTCCCGAAGCTGCATTCATTGCAGCCGATCTGGTAGGATTCTACCTGCAACCCGAAGGACCGAGCTGGCCCAATCACGGCCCGAAACTCGGTATGGGACAACCCATTGACAACTACCTGATGAGCGAAACCATCGCCCTGACCAAAGCTTACGGAAACTACGCCTCATACTGTATGCTCGCTTGTGGAAACGAGCCATCGGGCAGATGGGTGGAATGGGTAACCCGATTTGTTGATTATTGGGAGAAAACAGACCCACGCCGCGTATATACCGGAGCATCGGTTGGTAACGGATGGCAATGGCAACCCCGCAGCCAGTTTCACGTAAAGGCAGGTGCGCGCGGACTCAACAACTGGAGCAAGGCCTTGCCCGAATCGCGTTCGGACTATCGACTGCAAAACCGTATCGATACAGTGAAACAACCCTACGTATCGCATGAGACAGGACAATGGTGTGCTTTTCCGAACTTCAACGAGATAAAGAAATACACCGGTGTCAACAAAGCCAAGAACTTTGAGATCTTCCGTGATATCCTGGCCGACAACCACATGGCCGACCGTAGTTATGACTTTCTGATGGCGTCGGGCAAATTGCAGGCACTATGCTACAAACACGAGATAGAGCGTACGTTGCGTACACCCGACTATGCCGGTTTTCAGCTATTGGCGTTGAACGATTACTCCGGACAGGGTACTGCCTTAGTAGGTGTGCTCGATGTGTTTTTTGAAGAAAAAGGGTATATCAATGCCGAGCAGTTCCGACGTTTTTGCGCACCGACAGTAGCGCTGATGCGTACCGATAAGTTTGTCTACCGAAGCGACGAAATCATTCAGGCCGATGTAGAGGTGTCGCACTTCGGAAAAGCACCGTTGAACCACGCACAAACAAGCTATACCCTCAAAGATAAGTACGGCAAGCTCGTGGCACACGGTGAACTGGGCGAACGCAACATCCCCATCGGCAATCTCTTTGCATTGGGTTCGATCAGCTACGATCCGAAAGAGATTACCCAACCGACTCAGCTCACCCTCGAAGTACGGATTAAAAGCGGCGATACCGAAGCCGTCAACGATTGGGACTTCTGGATATATCCGGCACAGGTCGAAATAAATCAAGGTGAGGTATACCTTACAGAAGTACTGGATTCGAAAGCAATTACCATACTGTCTCAAGGCGGAAAGGTATTCATTTCGGCACGAGAAAAGGTACTTTACGGCAAAGAGGTAGTGCAGCAGTTCACCCCCGTATTCTGGAATACATCGTGGTTCAAAATGCGTCCTCCGCATACTACAGGTATCTGCCTGAACGAGAAACATCCCTTGTTCCGGAACTTCCCGACCGAGTATCACAGCAACCTGCAATGGTGGGAGTTGCTGAACCGCGCACAAGTGATGCAGTTCACTCAGTTCCCCGCCGATTTTCAGCCTACGATACAGAGCATTGACACATGGTTCCTGAGCCGGAAGATCGGTATGTTGTTCGAAGCCAACGTACTTGGCGGCAAACTGATGATGACTACCATGGATCTCGAATCGGATCTGGAAAAACGGGTGGTGGCACGACAAATGCGCAAGGCCATACTGGATTATATGAATTCGGACGACTTCCGTCCGCAACATCGTGTAACTCCCGAACAGATCGGCGAGCTCTTTACCAAAGTAGCCGGACCGGTTAATTCATTCACCAAAGAATCGCCGGACGAGTTAAAACCCAAAATCAATTAATACAACCCCATGAAATTAAAAGCAATCATAACTACTGCTATACTCGTATGGAGCATAGCAGGCAATGCACAATCGACCCTACAAACATTCGACTTTACCACCCCGCTCCCGCTTTACAGCGAGGGCAAAGGATATGGCTACGACCTGCAACCCGCTCCGACGAAGAAAGGTAAACAAGTATTCTTCTTTTCGGTACAAGTGCCCGATGGCAATTACCGTGTGACAGTGAAGTTAGGCAGCAAGAAGCAGGCCGGCTCTACGACCGTTCGCGGAGAGTCGCGGCGCCTGTTTATCGAAAACCTTCCGACAAAGAAGGGCGAAATCGTGACACGTACCTTCGTTATCAACAAGCGCAGCCCCCAACTATCGGCTACGGAGAGCGTGAAGATAAAAGCCCGTGAGAAACATAAACTCAATTGGGACGATAAACTGACAATCGAGTTCAACGGGGCGGCTCCCTGCGTGAGCAGCTTGTCTATCGAACCCATTGCAACAGTGCCGACGATGTTCCTTTGCGGCAACTCAACGGTAGTCGATCAAGACAATGAACCATGGGCAAGCTGGGGACAAATGATTCCGCGTTTCTTCGATGCCGGTGTATGCGTTGCGAATTACGCAGAATCGGGCGAATCGGCCAATACCTTTATAGCTGCCGGCCGTCTGAAGAAGGCGCTTACGCAAATGAAGCCGGGCGATTATCTCTTTATGGAATTCGGGCATAACGATCAGAAACAAAAAGGACCGGGCAAAGGAGCTTTCTACTCTTTTATGACAAGCCTGAAAATCTTTATCGACGAAGCACGTGCACGCGGTGTGCAGCCTGTGTTGGTAACACCGACCTGCCGTCGTAACTTCGATGCCAACGGTAAGATAAACGCCACACACCTCGACTTTCCCGAAGCAATTCACTTTTTGGCAACCCGCGAAAACATTCCATTGATCGACCTTCAGGCAATGACCCGCACGCTTTACGAAGCATTGGGTAGTGAGAACTCAAAGAAAGCCTTCGTACACTATCCGGCTGGTAGTTATCCCGGTCAGAAAGTAGATTTGGCCGACAATACACACTTCAACACCTACGGTGCTTATCAGATAGCCAAGTGCGTTATTGAGGGAATCAAAGCAGCCGGTCTGCCGCTGGCAACACACATTGCTCCGGATTATACCACTTACAGCCCTGCCACTCCCGATGCGTTCGACTCTTTCCGCTGGAACGAAAGTCCATTCACGGAAATAGAGAAACCCGACGGGAACTAATTACTCACGAAGACTCATGTATTATATGACAATCAGACAACACATCCTGTATCTCTCGTTCGGCCTGCTATTGAGTGGCTGTGCACAAAGCAACCAAACGGTCGTTCCCACTTTCGACTGGGGCAAGGGGGTAATTGCACCCGACCTGACCTGGGCACAAAAGGTTGGTGCACGCCAATGCCCCGAAGGTAAAATATTCAAAGCGGCAGACTATGGTCTCCCTACCGATACTGCCGTGTTAAGCACACAGGCCTTGCAGAAAGCCATCGATGCCTGCAACGAAGCAGGTGGCGGCACAGTGGTGCTTGATCCGGGAGTGTATCGCACGGGGGCTCTCTTCGTCAAAACAGGTGTTCAGCTATCTATCGGACGTGGAGTAACGCTCATAGCAAGCGATGACATCAATGATTACCCCGAGTTTCGTTCGCGCATTGCAGGCATCGAGATGGAGTGGCCGGCAGCCGTTATCAATATCATGAATGCCGAGCGAGCTTCGATCAGCGGAGAGGGCGTCATTGACTGTCGCGGTAAGGTGTTTTGGGATAACTACTGGGCCATGCGCCACGAATACGAGAAGCGAGGGTTGCGTTGGATTGTCGATTACGATTGCAAGCGCGTACGCGGTTTGCTTGTATCCAACAGCCGCGATATTACCCTGAGCGGTTTTACCCTGATACGTACAGGCTTTTGGGCTTGTCAGGTGCTTTACTCCGATCATTGCACACTCACGGGCATCACCATCAACAACAACATCGGAGGACACGGCCCCAGTACCGACGGTATTGATATCGACTCATCAACCAACATCCTGATAGAGCATTGCGATATCGACTGCAACGATGATAATATCTGTATCAAAGCCGGACGGGATGCCGATGGACTGCGTGTGAACCGCCCTACCGAAAACATAGTAGTACGTCATTGCACCACGCGCAAAGGTGCCGGACTGATTACTTGCGGAAGTGAAACATCGGGCAGCATCCGCAACATACTTGGCTATCAGCTCAAAGCCTTCGGTACTTCGGCAGCCTTGCGGTTAAAGTCGGCCATGAACCGTGGCGGAACAGTCGAGAACATTTATATGACACAGATCGAAGTCGACAGTGTAGGTAATGTACTGGCAGCCGATCTTAACTGGAACCCCAGTTATAGCTACTCGCGCCTGCCTGCCGAGTTCGAAGGAAAAGAGATACCCGAACACTGGAAAGTAATGCTTACTCCGGTTGAACCGAAAGAGAAAGGCTATCCGCACTTTCGCAACATTTATCTGTCGCAGGTAAAAGCCACACACGTAAAGCGGTTCATCTCGGCTTCCGGCTGGAATGACAGCCTCCGGTTGGAGAACTTCTACCTTCACGATATTGAAGCAGCAGTCAAAGAAGCAGGAACAGTGAGGTTTGCAGAGGCATTCCGCCTGAACAACATACGCCTGAAAGTAGCCGACGGAAGCAGGGTGCAAGAGTACAACAACAGAAACAGCCAATTGAATATCCGTTATGAATAGACTACAAACCTTATTGATACTGCTTTGCCTGACCATAAGCGCGCAGGCAGCAGGAACCTTTCGTCTGGGCATTGTGCGGGGCGAAAAGAGCTTCTGGTTGAGCGAGCAACCCTTCGACCTGCAAAAGGCAAAGAATGGAACGCTCACATATATCTTTACCGATATAGTAGAGAAGAAGTCGGAACTCACCCTTCAAGTCATTCCACTGTCGGATAGTGAAGGGTTTATACTGGAAGTATCGGCCAAAGGAATCCCTGACGATACGCAATTGGCCTGGGGATTCGGTGCTTGCGCTGTAACCAATGGAGAAGATGTACGGCAAACCACATCCGCCCCCATCCTACCGGCCTTGTGTGCCGATAATGTGTTTAGTGTCGAAGGCTCTGCTTTCACCGTTTATTATGGCGAGAGTATGAAGCTACGGGTGGTACAGGGAATCACGCCACCTGCTTCGGATATACGTCTTTCGGATGCACACCGGCAGCAATCGCCACTTGATTTCCATCGCTCGGGCAAGAAAACAGATGCACCCGCACTGGCTGCTACCTGTCCGCTGAAGAGTGGAGAGAAACTTTACTTCTGTTTCTACAAGCAGAACCAGAAAGCCGATTATATGTATTATATGTTACCTGCGCTCTTTGACAAAGCGTGTAAACGTACAAAATGATGACTACGCAACAACTATTCACCGGTATGATGACTCTGCTGTGCAGCCTCTCGCTGCAAGCCAAAGTATATAATGTGAAAGATTTCGGCGCCTTGGGCGATGGCAAAAGCATTTGCTCGACCGCCATTAACCGTGCCATCGAACAAGCAGCTATTGATGGAGGTGGCACGGTCTATGTGCCGGCAGGCGATTACCCTTGCTATTCGATACGTCTGAAAAGCCATATCAACCTCTACCTCGAACAAGGGGCAACAATTATTGCGGCCTTCCCTACCGCTACACAAGGGTATGACGAGGCAGAACCGAACGAACACAACCGCTATCAGGACTTCGGACACAGCCATTGGAAGAACTCACTCATCTGGGGCATTGGGCTGGAAGATATCACCATCAGCGGACCGGGACGTATCTATGGCAAGGGGCTCACCCGCGAAGAGAGCCGCTTGCCGGGAGTAGGCAACAAAGCCATCAGCCTGCGCGAATGCAAGAATATAACCCTCAAAGACTTCTCCATGTTGCACTGCGGACATTTCGGTCTGCTGGCTACCGGAGTCGATAACCTGACCATCTTCAACGTAAAGGTCGATACCAATCGCGACGGATTCGATATTGATGCCTGCCGTAACGTGCGCATCACTCAGTGCAGCGTCAACTCTCCGTGGGACGATGCGATCGTACTCAAAGCATCTTATGCCTTGGGATACTTCCGGGATACGGAGAATGTAACCATCTCCGACTGCTACGTCAGTGGTTTCGACCGGGGTACTATGCTCGATGGCATATACCAACGCGATGAACCCCAAGCACCCGATCACGGGTTCGTTACGGGACGCATTAAGTTGGGCACAGAGTCGAGCGGCGGTTTCCGAAACATAGCAATCAGCAACTGCATCTTTGAACGTTGCCGGGGGCTGGCACTCGAAACCGTAGACGGTGGACATCTGGAAGATATCGTGATCAACAATATCACCATGCGCGACATTGTGAATGCTCCGCTCTTTCTGCGTCTGGGTGCCCGTATGCGAAGTCCCGAAGGTACACCGATAGGAAGCATGAAGCGTATTCGCATCAGCAATATCAATGTATTCAATGCCGATTCACGCTATGCATCCATTATCAGCGGAGTGCCCGGCGGACTGATTGAAGACGTAACGCTGAGCCAGATTCACATCTACTATCAAGGTGGATACGAAGCTCTGCCAAGCAACCATGTAGTACCCGAACAGGAGAAAATATATCCCGAACCGTGGATGTTCGGTACGATTCCCGCCAAAGGTCTGTATGTGCGTCATGCACGCGGAGTAAGGCTAAACAACGTACACTTTCACTATGCAAAGCCCGATGCGCGTCCCGAAGTAATAACAGAAGATGCCGAAGTGATTACAGAGAAGTAAAGCATCCGTCTGTCTATCCGGGAACCTTTCGTTTATATCCAAACTTATTATATCTTACAAACAACCATGAGAAAAAACTTACTAAGCCTCGCTTTACTTCTAACTGCCGGAACGCTCTCGGCACAGGATTGGCCCAAGATCACGACCGAAGCACGCCCTGCTGCCCGTTGGTGGTGGTTGGGTAGTGCTGTCGATGCTCCTAACCTGACATACAACCTCGAAGCCTATGCCAAAGCCGGCATGGGAGGAGTCGAGATTACCCCCATCTACGGCGTACAAGGTAACGATGCCAATAACCTTCCGTTTCTATCGCCCCCGTGGATGGAAATGCTCAAACACACGCAAGCCGAAGGCAAGCGTACAGGAATTGAGATCAGTATGAATACCGGTACGGGCTGGCCGTTTGGAGGCCCGGAGGTAAGCATAGAAGATGCTGCTTCGAAAGCAATCTTCCAACAGTATAACGTAACTGGCGGACAGACAATTCGTCTGGATGTCGGTGTAGAAGACGCGAAGCAGAAACCCCATGCCCGCTTGTTGCGCCTGATGGCCTATCCGGTATCGGATAACACCACTGCCTGTGTCAACCTCACCGCCAAGGCTACCAACGGCATCTTACAATGGAAAGCTCCCGCAGGCGAATGGCGCATCATTGCTCTTTATCTGGGCAAAACCTTCCAACGGGTGAAGCGCGCCGCTCCGGGGGGCGAAGGATATGTGATGGATCATCTGTCAAAAGAGTCTGTACAACGCTATTTCAATAAGTTCGACCGCGCTTTCAAGGCATCGGGCACACCTTATCCGCACACTTTCTTTAATGATTCGTACGAGGTGTATGGAGGCGACTGGACACCCACCCTGCTTGATGAATTTGCCAAACGACGTGGATATCGCCTCGAAGATCACCTCACTGCCTTTATGGACACGATACGCAGCGAGGAAGCAACTGCCCGCATCGTGTCCGATTATCGCGAAACAATCTCTGAACTGTTGATCGAGAATTTCACAACGCAATGGACCGACTGGGCACACAAACATAAGAGCATCACCCGCAATCAAGCCCACGGTTCGCCTGCCAACCTGATTGATACGTATGCTTCGGTCGATATCCCCGAGTGCGAAGGCTTCGGACTGTCCGAGTTCCACATCAAGGGTTTGCGGTACGATTCGTTGACCCGTCACAATGATTCGGATCTCTCGATGTTGAAATACGCTTCGAGCGCTGCACACATTACCGGCAAACCTTATACCTCGTCCGAAACCTTTACGTGGCTGACCGAGCACTTCCGCACCTCGCTGGCACAGTGCAAGCCGGATATGGATTTAATGTTTGTTTCGGGCGTAAACCATATGTTCTTTCACGGCACCCCCTACTCACCCCGGGAAGCCGAATGGCCGGGTTGGTTGTTTTATGCCTCTATCAATATGTCGCCCACCAATAGTATATGGCGCGATGCTCCGTCTTTTTTCCGGTACATCACCCGCTGCCAAAGCTTCTTGCAGATGGGTAAACCCGATAACGACTTCCTTGTCTATCTGCCCGTATATGATATGTGGAACGATGAGAAAGGGCATTGGTTGCAGTTCGATATTCATAAGATGGCCAAGCGTGCACCCAAATTCATCGAAGCCGTACACCGCATGAACAATGCCGGATATGATGTCGATTACATATCCGACCATTATCTCAACCAGACACGCTTCGCCAACGGTACATTGCAAACAGCAGCAGGTACAACCTACAAAGCCATTGTCATTCCATCGGCACGATTGATGCCCGCCACTGTATTGGCTCATCTTGTTAAGCTGGCCAAGCAAGGCGCTACTGTTGTTTTCCTCGAAGGCTACCCGAAAGATGTTCCCGGTTATGGTACACTTGAATCGCGCCGCAAAGCCTTTGCCAAGACATTGTCAAAACTACCTGCCATCGCTTCGTTTGCCGAAACAAAAACAACTCCCCTGCAACGCGGGCAGATCGTGACGGGTAGCGACTATGCCTCTACCTTAGCACTTTGTGGCACATCGCCCGAGGAGATGAAGACCAAACACGGTTTGCAATGCATTCGGCGCAGCAATGCCACCGGTCATCATTACTTCCTGTCATGCCTGCAAGACAAGGGTGTGAACGGTTGGGTTACATTGGGTGTAAAGGCAGAAAGCGTATGGATTTTCGATCCGCTAACAGGAGAGAAAGGACTTGCGCAAACACGCCTGCAAGACGGACGGCTTCAGGTACGTCTGCAAGTCGAATCGGGTCAAAGCTTGCTGCTGCAAACCTTTCACCAACCTACGCAAGAGAATATCGCCTGGAATTACTGGCAAGAACAACCCATAAGCTTGAGTCTCGATCGCGGATGGACACTCCGTTTCGTCAAAAGCCAACCCGCTATCGAAGGAATCTTTGCTATCGACACTCCCTCTTCGTGGACAGCCATCGATCATCCGAATGCAACCATCTCCATTGGAACAGGTCTCTATAGCAACGAGATAGACCTTCCCGTACTCAAAGCTGATGAATGGGTACTCGACTTGGGCGATGTTCGTGAAAGCGCCCGTGTACGTATCAACGGAAAGGATGCCGGAACCGCATGGGCAGTACCCTACCGCCTAAAAGTAGGACATCTCTTGCAACCGGGACGCAATGTGATCGAAGTAGAGGTGACCAATCTGCCTGCCAACCGCATTGCCGAGATGGAGCGCAAGGGTGTGCCTTGGCGTAAATTCAATGAGATCAATATGGTCGACCTAAATTATAGTAAGAAGAGATATGACGACTGGCAACCGCTGCCTTCGGGGCTTAACGGAGGGGTACGATTGATTCCATTGAATCAAAACTAACCGATCCTTACATCGGTCTATTATAAACAATCAGCCGCTTACCAATGGCAGTAAGCGGGCGATTTCGTTCTTATTGTTTCTCTTTGTGCTTCTCTCCAAACTCTGTTTGCTGACGTTCGACTTCGAGCAACAGTTGTTGCCGTTCTTCTTCGCTCAGGCCTTTGTGTACGGGCAGGGATGCATTCGTGGCCTCCCCCTCTGTCGGGATGGCTGGTAGCGAACGAGCTCCCTCGGCAGCCAACCGTGGTGCATATCCTTCTACAAAAGAGCATTCGGAAGAGATACTCTCCAGCTCCAATTCGGTGGCTATCGGTGCTTGCGTTCCTTCAAACTGTACGCGAGCTTTGATACGAATTGTTCCGGCGCGGCGCGTAGAGCGAACAAGTATCGGAGCCGACCCAAACTCTACCGCACGAGGATTCGCACCAATCGTAGCATCGCCAATGAGCTCTCCTTCGCCTTCGATGGTAAACAGAATGTTCTCCTTAGCCAACCGACGTACATTGCCGTTATCATCGGTCACCTCGGCCACTACCACGATAAAGTCCGATCCGTCGGCTACCAACTCCTTGCCAAGCCTGTCGACCGAAAGGCGCAGCTTAGTAGAACGGCGGCTGGGCATACGTTTATGCGTACACACCACCTTGCCGCCTATCAGTCCTTCGGCCACGAGGTTCACCTTTTGCCAGTTCTTCTGCACGTAGCTGTAACCGCGTGCTTCCCAAAAGTTCCACACATCTTTAAATACGACCGGGGCATTGGGCATGTGTCCTTTGGCATGCACAACGGGGAGTGTCCAGCTTTTCGTACCGTCATAAATAGCGAGGCGCACCGAATCGCAGTTGCTGAACACCACTACATCGGCATCCGAGAATTGCGACATCTCATGGGCAATGTGCACCATCGGACCGCTCTCTGCCAACGGATGACGCAAGGAAGCAGGCGACTGGCTGCGGAACACCTCGTAGGCCGTTTTCTTCTGGCGAAATGCATCGTAGATACCGCCCCAATACGGATCGGGGTGATAACCGCGTTGATGATCGAACGGATGCCACTGTGCACCACCGATGAAAAGCCCCGTTGTGCGGTACTGCTCGTCGTAACTGCGTGCCAGCGAAAGCGCCTGTACCAGCAGCGGGCGTTCGCCCCAGGAGCGGCTGGCACGATTGTCGTTGTTGTGTGCGTACCAGTCGTCGACATTCTCGCCAAACTCACGGGTGAAGATACACTGGCGTGGTGCGTCGGGATTCTCGTCATCGCCCGGCCAGCCGTATACCACGTCGTAATGCTCGGCTACTCCTGCCGAATGTACATCCGCCGCCGCTACCGGTCTGCCCGGATAGGGATATTCGTCGTGTGTAATCTTCAAGGCTTCGAGGGCAAAATCGAGGGGATAGCGGGTTTCGTTCAAGATCGGTTCCCACATCAGCACCGAGGGGTGGTTACGGTCGCGACGGATGATCTCGCGGGTGTTCTGATGTACCAGCTCGCCAAACTTGGCCTCCTTGTTCCAATACTGCCATCCGGGAGTCGCAACAATCACAAATAACCCCAATTCATCGCACGCATCCATAAACGAAGGGTCTTGCGGATAGTGTGCCGTGCGGATAATGGTACACCCGGCATCGCGCAGCCGTTTAGCATCGCGCCACTGTTGCGAGTTGGGCAACGCATTGCCCACATACGCAAAATCCTGATGGCGGTTGGCACCGACCAACTGTCCGAAGGGACATCCGTTGAGCCAGAAACCTTCCTTGCCTTTAAACTCCGCTTTGCGGATGCCGAAGCGGGTAATGCCCCCATCCAACGAACTCCCCCCTTGTCTGACACGCGATTCGGCACGATACAGCACCGGAGCATCGGGGCTCCACAGCTGGGGGTTCTTCACTTCGGTCTGTTGCTTCACGCTGCGCTTCTCGCCGGCTTTCAGGGTCAGGCGGCTGGTCAACTTGTTCACCTCTCGCCCTCCGGCATCCGTCAGCCGGGTTTCAAGGGTAATTGTTTCGGTACGTTTGCTCTGGTTCTGTACCTCGGTATCAATCCACACGCGGGCACGCTTTGGGCTGACTTCATCGAAGTGAACAAACACGCCGCCACCTGCCGTGGTTTGCGACTCGATGGCATCGGTGATGGCTACATGACTCTTGGCAATCATCCATACATCGCGGTAGATGCCGCCATGATAGGCAAAATCGAGCGTGTATTGGCGTTTGCCGGGAGGATAGCTTTTATCGTCGCTATTGTCGGCACGCAAAGCTACCAGGCACGAATCGCCCGCTTGCAGACCGGTAGCCGTGAGGTCGACAGTAAAGGGCAGGTAGCCCCCTATGTGTTCTTTCACCAGCTTACCGTCAACGTAAACATCTTGCTTGCCCATCACCGCCTCGAAGTGCAGTTCAACGTGCTGTCCGCGTGTTTCGGCTGGTATCACGAAACGCTTGCGATACCATGCCGGTCCTTGGTAGTTGCGGCAACCGCTGCCCTCGGCAGGCATAAGCTCCACGGTATGTGGAGTCGATACGGTTGCCCAACGGCTATCGTCGAAACCAATCGCCTGGGCATTTGCCGCATCACCTTTGAGGTAACGCCATCCGGAATTGAAGTTATATACATTCCGTCCACTGCCGGGCAACGGAATAAAGCCGCCCACGGAGGTCTCGATTTGTGCCTGGCCCATCAGGGCAAGCAGGCTGAAAAGAATCAGTACTAACGATCTCATGATTTATTTTCTAATTGTTCAGACATAGTTTAATATCTTTCTTTCGGCTTTCGGGAGTTACATGGAGCCGCACCACCTTACCGTCTTTTAATTGAGCTTCGACGGTTATCTGTCCCGGTGCATGAAGTTTGAAGTGCACGTCCCACTCGCGTGGCCATGCCGGGAACAGCAACAGCTCGTCGCCATTGGTTTGCAATAACATTTCTTGCAGTCCTATCATGCCGCTACCACCCCAGTTGTGATCGGGTGTCCAATCATATCCGGGCCCCCAGAAAGCCGGAAAGCGGTGGGGTCCATCGGCCAGTTTCAGCAGGGAAAGCCGGCGGGCTTCGTCGGTCAGCCCCAAACAAGCAGCCCAGATATTGTCCTGCTTCCATCCGTTGTGACTACGAAACTTCACGGCATCGGTATCATATACATAAGTGTTTCGCGCTATTTCCAACCCCTCCTTGCCTACTCCGTAGATACGCCACGGAAAGACGGGATAGAGTTGGGGAGTTTCGACATTGTTGACCCGTTCCCATGTTTTGGCAGGAGCAATCATTTCGCGTCCATCGACCGTACGTAGCGGTAGCGGTGGCACGGTTGCAGCCATTTTCAGCCAAGTGCTGTCGCCCGGATGCACCAAGGTGCGTTGATAGGTTTCGAGTACCGTACGCAAGGCGGCAATGGTGCTCGATGCATTGTTGGTCATCTTATACGTCTCGCAAGCGGATCCGGGGAAAAGAATCAAATGCCCCTCTCCATCGAGTGCTTTGCGGCCGCGGCGGGTGGCAAGATAGCGGTAGTGTTCGTCGAAGAAGCGCAATGAACTTTCGATCAACGGCACGTATCGGCTGATGTCGGCTCCGGCATAGTTGTGAGTTTCGAGTATCATCTGACAGAATTCGAGCACCGTGTCCCATTCATATTCAAGCCAGGCATTATACTCCATGCCCCGGTCAAACCATTCCGGACGTTTAAATCCATACTCAGCGGGATTGGGCAGCCCAAAGTTTTCCAGTTGCTCCACAAAGCAAGCCCCACCATGCCCCCAATAGGTTTCGCTACGCAGTTCGGCATTGCCCAGCATACGCAGGTAATAGTCGAACTGTGCCGGCATGAGGTCAGCATCACCGCTTTTCAGTAACGGCCAATAGACCAGTCGTTGGTTCTGTGCCGTCATCGTGCCACCGCCCCATTTGCGGTAATCGGGTGTATAGGCTTGCTTCGGATCGACAAAACAGGGGTCGAAGGTAAACAGCCCGCCGTTGAATTTGGTAGGCACACTGCCATAGGCGTTGCATCCGAGCATGTAGCGAAAGAGTGTATAGTTACGCGCTGCCGCTTTGGGTTCGCTACCCTCGGGCACGTCGATAAAGCTGCGTTGCCAAAAAGCATTCCACCATCGGCGGGTCTGCTCCTTGTCGCGTTGCGGGTTGATGGCGGCACAGGTGCGGTTCAACCCTTCTTGCCACTCTTGTACACCGGGTGTCTGCGCGGTATGCAGGGCAATACGAAGGTGTTGCTTGCGCACGGGTCGAGCCGAGCGGAATTGCCACGCACGGTAATCAGTACCTGCATATACCCCTTCGGTAGTGCCTTGAAAATTCAAACCATCGGTCAGCAAGCAACCGCCAAAGGTGAGCTGCGCCAAAGGATTCATCAACCGGTGCTTCACTGCATCGAGTCCTTGTTGGGAGACGGCAAAGTCTACTACCGTCTGCACCGGATTGCGGTGAAAGAAAACCAAGCGTCCGTTGGCCACGGCAATGCTGTCGGCAGCAGTCACCGTTCCCTTGGGAGGCGCCCATT
>POVV01000192.1_pt1 | contig 49359 bp, 33 predicted proteins | sample 1560271 | NCBI WGS metagenome assembly POVV01 (sample SAMN08337232, study PRJNA429181) | Bioreactor metagenome, whole genome shotgun sequencing project. | biome: cows' rumen and soil; feature: anaerobic; isolation source: anaerobic chemostat enrichment culture, galacturonate as sole carbon... | reverse complement strand
CCAAATTATTTTTTTGAGACTAGAAAAGCCTCTTCTAAGCCCAAATTATTTTTTTGGACCTAGAAAAGGCTTTTCTAGCATTTTTATTTCTTCGTTGCGGGCAATTTACATGCCGAAGCTCAACTTATCGATATTTCCATACACCATGCTAAGCACACCCAAGCCAATGATGCCCAGCGTACAGAGTGCCAACGCCAAACGGGTATGATTATCGGTACGGAAAGCCGGAGCCACATCGTCCGAAGGATTGATATACATGGCCTTGACAATGAGCAGGTAGTAGTACAGTGAAATCACCGTATTGATGAGCGCAATAAATACCAACAGGTGGAATCCTGCCTGAAAAGCGGCCATGAAGATGAAGAACTTCGAGAAGAAACCGGCAAAAGGAGGAATACCCGCGAGCGAGAACAGTGCCAGCGTCATCACAAAAGCCAATTTGGGGTTCGTACGGTACAGACCGTTGTACTCCTCGAGCGTATAGCGATGCGTGCGCAAGGCGATGATCGTAATAATGGCAAATACAGCCAGATTGGCCACCATATAAACCAATACGTAATACACCAGCGACGACATGCCGGCAGCCGTACCACCGATCACACCCAGCATGATGTATCCCGCCTGCGAGATACTCGAAAAGGCCATCAGTCGTTTGAGGTTCTGCTGGCGAATGGCAAACAGGTTGGCTACCGTAATAGAGGCAATAGTGACCCAGTAAAGCACCTCTTGCCAATCGGAAATCATGGGGGCAAACACCTTAATCAAAATGGTGAGTAGCACGAAAGCTGCCGAGCCTTTCGAGATCACGCTCAGGTAGGCCGTTACCACGCTCGGCGCACCTTCGTACACATCGGCCGTCCAGAGGTGGAACGGAACGAGCGATATCTTAAAGGCCATCCCCGAGAAGAAGAACACGAACGCCATCACCTGCAAGCGATTGCCGTCGATAAACTGAGGCAGGTCGTTGAAGTAGAGCGTACCGCACGTGCCATACACCATCGAAAGACCAAACAGGAGTAGGGCACTGCTGAAAAGTGCCGTCAAGATGTACTTGGCTCCCGCCTCGGCCGAGTGGTGACGGTATTTATCGAAAGCCACCAGAGCGGCCATCGGAATCGAAGCCATCTCCAAACCGATGAAGAACATCAGGAAATGACCGGCGGAGATCATAAAGAACATACCGATCAGCGTCGAGAGCGTCAGCACATAAAACTCGCCCTGACGGATGCGGCAATCGGGCAGCTTGAGCCACTCGTGAGCCATCAGGAAAACAACGATGGTACCGATGCTTAACACCGATTTGATAACCGTGTGCATGGGCACATAGTGATACATACCGCCAAAGGCCTCGGCAGCCGGTCCCGGCACCAAGTTGAGCAGTGTGTGAATGGTGAGCAAAATCACCGGTAAGAGGGTGTTGAGCCGTGCCTTACCGTCTGTTTTGTGGGCATCGGGACTCATAAAGAGGTCGGCCACAAAGAGAATGAGCAGCACAGCTATCAGCGAGAGTTCCTCGCGCATGTATAGGAATTGAGAATAATCCATGTCAATAATTGGTTAATGATGAATGGTTAATGGTTAATGCCCCAGCAGCGCAGTGATCACGGGATTGACACTACCGGATATCATATCGCTGATCCACCAGGGAGCCATACCCAAACCTGCCACGCAGGCAATCAGGCAGATCACGGCTACGCGTTCGTCCCAAGTAGCATCGGTCAGTGCCAAGTGGTGCTTGTTGGTACAAGTGCCGTAGAGAATCTTACCGACCAAACGCAGAATGTAGACGGCCGTAATCACGATCGAGGTGCAGGCAATCACCGTCAACGTGCGATGAAATACATCGGGGTTCTCGAACGATCCGACGAAAATCGTCATCTCGGCAACGAATCCGCTCAAACCCGGCAGACCGAGATTGGCCAAACCGGCAATCACGTAGCAGACGCTCAGAAAGGGCATCACCTTCATCAGCCCGGACAGCTCGCGTACGTCACGCGTATGTGTGCGTCCGTAAATCATACCGATCAGGGCAAAGAAGAGAGCCGTCATCAGTCCGTGGCTCAACATTTGCAATACGGCACCCGTAGCGGCCGTGCGGGTCATCATCAAGATGGCAAAAAGCACCAGTCCGCAGTGGCTCACCGAGGAGTAGGCGTTGATGTACTTCAGGTCGGTTTGCACACAGGCCGAGAAGGCTCCGTACACCACAGAGATACCGGTTAGGATGAGGAATATCCACGACAGCTCTTGTGCCGCTTCGGGCATCAGGTACATCGCAATGCGGAAACAGCCGTATCCGCCCAGCTTCATCAACACACCGGCATGGAGCATAGAGACAGCCGTCGGGGCCGAAGCATGACCGTCGGGGCTCCATGTGTGAAACGGGAACAGCGCGCCCAGCACGCCAAAACCCAAAAAGGTAAGCGGAAACCAAATGCACTGCTGCGCAAACGGAATGTTGTGCAGGGCGGCAATATCGAGCAGATTCATCGTCGTAGCTCCCGAACCGAAGTAGATGCCCAGGATACCGATCAGCAAGAAGGCCGAACCGCCCATCAGCATCAACGTCAGTTTCATCGCGGCATATTCCTTGCGCCCCGATCCCCAAACGCCGATAAGCAGGTACATCGGTATCAACGCTATTTCGTAAAACATGAACATGGTAAAGAGGTCGACAGAGATGAAGAAGCCGAAAACACCCATCGACAGCAGCGTAAACCACAAGAAGTACTCCTTGGTAAGCGGCTCTAAACGCCACGAAGCAAACGTTCCGGTGAAAACGATAATGGCCGAAAGCAGCAACATCGCCACCGAAATGCCGTCGACACCCACCGAATAGGCTATATGCAGCGGGTTATACCAAGGCAGATCGGCACGGAAAAGCATCTCGGCAGTATCTCCCGCTGCCCGCGCATCTATATAAAGGAAGGTGAGGGCTACGGAGAGTATCAGCAAAGCCGAAGCTCCGACAACCATCACAGATCTGATGGCTCGAATGCTGCGTGCCAACCAAAGCCCAACCAGCATTACAAGAGGAATCAGTACGAATAAAGATAAGAAGTTCATATCGTTAGTCATTATAAGATTAATAGAAGAATCAGTGCCAAAGCTCCACAAATAAACACGAAGGTGTATTGCTGTATCTGTCCGCTCTGCAAACCACGAATTTCATCACTCGTTGTATGCGTAGCCCAAGCCAGGAAGTTGAAGAAGCCGTCTACCACGTTGCGGTCGAACCAAGCTATCGGTGCGCTGATACAGGCAAAGATAATACGGTGCGTAACGAACAGATACACTTCATCGATATAGAAACGGTGCGCAGCAGCACGGTGAAGCTTGGCAAAACGACGAGCCAGATAGTTGGCGAACGTATGCTTGGCGCCTCGGTACATCCACGTAGCCAAAGCAATGGAGAGAATAGCCACAATGACACTGGTAACGGCTACCGACAGGTCGAGGTGAATCACATAATCGGTTCCGTTCGAGTTCACGAACCAACCGAAAGGAATGAATCCGGCCAAACACGTAACCAAAGCCAGCACAAGGAGCGGAATGGTCATCGTCAACGGACTTTCGTGAGGGTGGCTCGCGTGTGCAGCCGTATCGCCATGTGCTACCGATGTTTGATGGTCTTCCTTCGAGGAGTGTTTAACCGAAAGATTTTCCGACCAGAAAATGCGGTAATAGAGACGGAACATATAGAAAGCCGTCATCGCTGCAATCACTGTCATCACAGTACCCATCACAGGGCTGTATTCGTAGCAAGCCGTCAGAATCTCGTCTTTGGAGAAAAATCCCGAGAACGGGGGAATACCCGCAATGGCCAAACAGGCAATGAGAAAGGTGATGTGCGTAATGGGCATGTATTTCCGTAAACCACCCATGTGCTCCATCTCGTTCGAATGTACGGCATGTATAATGCTACCGGCACCCAAAAAGAGCAAAGCCTTGAACATGGCATGCGTAAACAGGTGAAACATAGAGGCCATATAGCCCAAACCACCGTGATGCGGATCGGTCGAGGTACAAACACCCAACGCCACCATCATAAAGCCGATTTGCGAAATGGTAGAAAAAGCAAGCACTCTTTTGATATCGGTTTGCACACAAGCAATGCTCGCGGCAAAGAAAGCGGTGAAGGCACCTACCCAACCGATGAGCTCCAACACATTCGGCGCATAGGCGATGAACAGTGGGAACATACGTGCCACCAGATACACACCGGCAACTACCATCGTAGCCGCATGGATCAAGGCCGACACAGGCGTGGGACCCTCCATGGCATCGGGCAACCAAATGTGCAGCGGGAACATGGCACTCTTTCCGGCACCACCAATAAACATCAACCCCAATGCCAACGGCATCATGGCTGCACCGCCGGTAAGCAGCGACATGGAATCGGGTTCGAAACCAAAAGTTCCCCCGTAGTATCCGTAGATAAGAATACCGATAAGAAAGCCCAAGTCGGCAAAACGAGTCACGATGAATGCTTTCTTAGAAGCCGCCACCGCTGCCGGACGGGTATAATAAAAACCGATCAGCAGGTACGAAGACACACCGACCAACTCCCAGAAAAGATACATCTGGAAAATGTTTGTAGCAACCACCAAGCCGAGCATCGACATGGAGAAAAGCGACAAAAAGGCGTAATAACGCTGAAAGCCGCGCTCTCCTTTCATGTATCCCAACGAGTACAAATGCACCATCAGCGACACGGTCGAAATAACGACCAACATCATCACCGCAATAGGATCGAGGCGGATACCCAGATCGATGTGCAACGACTCGGTCAAAGGCAGCCACGTCATATTATAAGGAGTCAGCGTTTGCCAAGCACCATCGGCTCCGCGTGGTGCAGTAAAATAGAGTACGGCAGTGAGATAGGAAAGTACGGTAACAACGGCCATAGCCAAAGTACCCGTAACTCCTGCCGCACGATGCGACATCCACTTACCACCCAGCCCCAACAAAAGGAATGTAGCGAGTGGAAGTAAGAGAATCAAGATTGTATAGTCCATAACTGTTCTTTTTTAGTATTTCATTTCGTCGAGCTGTTTCACTTGTATCGACCGTATATTGCGGTAGATATTGATCATGATCGCGATAGCCACAGCCGTCTCTGCTGCCGAAATGGCAATGGAGAAGAGGGCGAAGAAGTATCCTTCCATCCCATTGGGAAAGAGGAAACGGTTGAACACGGCAAAGTTAATATCGGTGGCATTCAGCATCAGCTCAATACAAATGAGGATACCTAACGTATTGTGTCGTGTAAAAAATCCGTAAATGCCGGCGAACATCATAATGGTCGAAACCACCAGGTAATATTCCATATGTATCATAGGGCAAAAATAGTTAGATGAATAATTAGAAATAAAATCATCGCTTACGGGCAATCATTAAACCACCAACGATACAGGCCAGCAACAAGACACTCACTACCTCGAAAGGAAGGATATAGCCGTATTTATCGGCCGAAAGCAGCGCATAGCCAATCGATTTAATGTTCTTCTCGAGCGGTTCCAGATTGGGAGTAGCCACAAAACGGTGAGTCAGTGTGATAAACAACACGATGGCTGCACCACCCACAGTGGCTATAAGACCTGCCAACAGTTTACCTCCACGCGGGAAGGATAAATGCCTGTCGCCCTCGCCACTGGTAAGCAGAATGGAGAATACGTATAGCACCACGATACCCCCTGCATAAACCATAATCTGCACAGAACCGAGAAAGGTATAACCCAATAAAAAATAAATGCCAGCGGTACCGAATAGTACCATCAATAAGTAAGTGGCCGAGCGGACAATGCGACGAGTCGTCACAGTCAGGATGGACATCACAGTAATGAAAGCGGCCAGAAAGTAGAATACTACTGTTTCGAGTGTAAATTCCATATCGTTATTCTTTTGTCTTTTCGATGACTTTACTACCGGCGTGGTTAAGCGTCAGCACGAGTTTCTCTCTATTGAACACAGCATGCTCGAAGTTCTGATCGAACGTAATGGCGTCGTGCGGACAGGCATTGACGCAAAGCTGGCAGAACATGCACGAGCCCAAATCATAGTGGTATCGGGCAAGTATCTTTTTCTTTTTGCCTTCCTCCGTTTCAACTGTTTCGGTTTCAATGGCAATCGTATCATTGGGACAAGCATTCTGACAGAGTCCGCAGGCAATACAATGATGCTGGTTTTGCTCATTATGAGGCATAGTAAGCGTTCCGCGAAAACGATCGAACATCACCAGTTCGGCTCTGTTCTCGGGGTATTGCTCGGTAGTCTTTTTGCGAAAGTAAACGGTGATGGTGGTCTTCATTCCAGTCATCAGTGAGCCAATGCCCTGCAAAAGACCGCCTAAGTAAGAGTTATTGTTCATATTATCTATATTTTATATTAGCACTTAGAAATGCCATCCGAACACCACCATCAGTGTCATCACTAATAGGTTTACCAATGAAATCGGTACCAGGTATTTCCATTCTAGCGTTAAGATCTGGTCAATTCGCAAACGGGGGAAAGTCCACTTAATCCACATCAGCAAGAAAACCACAAAGAAAGCCTTGCCAAAGAACCAAACGAAACCAGGAATATAATCCATCACCGCATTAAACCCGTCGAGACCGCCAATATGCAAAGGCATCCACCCTCCGAGGAAAACAGTAGCAGCTACAGAGGCTACGATAAAGAGATTCAGGTATTCGGCCAAGTAGAAGAATCCGAAGTGCATACCCGAATATTCGGTATGATAACCGGCAGTGAGCTCACTCTCGGCTTCGGGAAGGTCGAAAGGACCACGATTACATTCGGCATTACCGGCTATGAGATAGATCACAAAAGCAATCAGCACAGGGATATGCCCACGAAAAATATTCCATCCGGCAGCCTGACCTTCGACTATTTCCGAGAACTGCATCGTACCCATGAAAACAACCATTGTCAGGATGCTGATACCCACAGAGAGTTCGTAGCTAATGATTTGTGCACCGCTTCGCATGGCACCAATCAACGAGAATTTGTTGTTAGAACCCCATCCGGCCAACAAAATACCTACTACACCAATGCTTGAAGCAGCCAACAGAAAGAAAATACCGACATTAAAATCGAGTACTCCCATTCCTTTATTAATAGGAATACAGGCAAACGTAAGCATCGAGGCCAGAATCACCATGAAAGGTGCCAGCTCGTAAAGGAATCGATCGGAGTGCTTGAGGGTGATAATCTCTTTGGTGAGCATCTTAAACACGTCGGCAACCACTTGAATGCTACCGTAGGGACCTACGCGCATCGGGCCGAGACGACATTGAAAGAAGCCGCATACCTTGCGCTCCATATATATCAGGATGATGGCCAGTATAGCATACATTAAGATAATGCATACACCTATCACCACACATTCGATGAATACAGCCACCCCTTCAGACATCACCGAGGTGAGTAGGGTGTGTATCCAGTTTGTTACAATACTAAAGTCAAACATAATCTTATCTATCAATATCCGGTACTACATAATCCAATGTTCCGCCGATGGCAATTAAATCGGCAATCTTCGCTCCGCGACAAATGGTATCGACCACCGACACCAACGGCAAGCCGGTTGAGCGGTAATGCAATCGGTAAGGGGTTTTATCACCGTGACTTTCGAGGTATACTCCAAACTCGCCGCGGCTACCTTCGACAGCAGCATAATAAGCACCTTCGGGTACGCGAATGATGGGCTTCATCTTCTCTTGCGTAGAACCCTCGGGGATATTGTCTATCAACTGTTCGATGATGTGGAGCGATTCGAGGATTTCATCCATACGCACCATGTAGCGGGCAAAGGAGTCGCCTTCGGTGTAAAGCACCTGACGAAAATCGACTTTATCATACACACCGTAAGGTATTCGCTTACGCACGTCGCAAGCCCAGCCCGAAGCACGACCCGTACCACCGGTAGCACCGAAGGCAATCGCATCTTCGCGAGTCAGCACACCCACGCCTTTGAGACGTTGCTGCGCAATAATGTTTCCAGTAAATACCTCGTGATACTCGTGAATGATTCCACGCATATAAGGAATAAACTCTTTGACTCTTCGTTGAAAATTAGGATGCAGGTCGGCTTGTACGCCACCAATCGTGTTGTAGTTCATGATCAAGCGACCACCACAAGTCTCTTCAAAAATATCAAGAATCTTTTCGCGGTCGCGGAATCCATAGAAGAAAGCGGTAAGAGCACCCAAGTCCATACAGAGACAAGAGTAGAAGAGCAAGTGCGAATCGATACGCTGAAGTTCGTCCATAATGGTACGAATGGTTTTCACCCGGTCGCTTACTTCTACCCCCATGGCCTGTTCGATACACATACAAAGAGCGTGCCTGTTTTGTTGGGCACCCAGGTAATCAAGCCGGTCGGTCAATGCCAATGTTTGAGGATAGGTCAGGCTCTCGTTCATCTTCTCAATACCTCTGTGAATATAGCCACAGTTAGCATCAATCTTTTTGATATTCTCTCCTTCGAGAGAGACGCGGAAACGAAGCACACCGTGCGTAGCCGGATGCTGCGGGCCAATATTTACCACATACTCGCGGTCATCGAAAATAACACTCTCCGTATTGACGGTTTCGCCTTCCTTGTCCAGACCGACTTCGGTCGTTGTATCGATGGTTTCTTCGTTATCCATTCGGAGCGGATTATGCACTTCGGGATCATCGTCCTTGCGAAGCGGATAGCCTACCCAATCGTTGCGCAGGTAAAGACGACGCATATCCGGATGACCATTGAAGCGAATACCAAAGAAATCGTATACCTCCCGTTCGTTCATCTCGGCTGCTTTCCAAAGATCAGAAACGGAGGGAAGTTCGGGATTCTCACGGTTGAGCGTAGCCGTACGTAACGCCATGCGTTCGCCTGTTACCGTCGATTCAAGATGATAAACCACACCTAATCCACGAGCGGTGTCGGGTTCATCTTTCTCATCTGTCACGCCCCAGTCCATTCCGGTAAGACTTTCGAGAAAGTCCATTTTACGGTCATTGCGCAGACGTAGCATTTCGTCGTGCAGTTCCTCGGGTGCAATGTATTGTATTTCCTTCATAATTATCTTTTTATTTCATCGCTTGTTGAATCCTCTCCTTTCAGAAGTGCCTCTTTTTTATTCACTCCTCCAAAGAACTTCTCTATCTTCACTTTGCGTTGCAGTTGCATGAGTCCATAGTAAAAAGCTTCCGGACGTGGGGGACAACCGGGAATATAGACATCGACCGGCAAAATTTTGTCCACTCCGTTGAGCACGTGATAAGACTTTTTAAATGGACCGCCACTTACGGCACATCCGCCTACGGCTACCACATACTTAGGGTCGGCCATCTGATCGTAAAGCCTCTTCAGTACCGGAGCCATTTTATTGGTTATCGTTCCGCACACCATAATCATATCGGCTTGTCGCGGACTGGCACGTGCTACTTCAAACCCAAAGCGGGCCATATCATAGCGGGCGGCACCTAAAGCCATAAACTCGATACCGCAGCAACTGGTAGCAAACGTTAGTGGCCAAAGCGAGTTACTACGCCCCCAGTTGATAAGATCGTCCAGTACGGCAAGAGCTACATTCGCTCCCCCTTCATTTAACTCTTGAACCATCTTTTCGAGTGATTCGTTGTCGACAAACTCCTCATAAGGAATCGACTTAATAACGGGTTTTTTTGTCATTTCCATTCCAAAGCTCCTTTCCGCCAAGCATAAGCCAAGCCCAGCACCAATACTATCAGGAAGAAAAGTACATTCACCAATGCCTGCACCCCTAAATCACGAACAACGACTGCCCAAGGAAATAGGAATACCGTTTCTACATCAAACATCAGAAACAGAATGGCAAACAAGTAGTACCCTACGCGAAACTGCATCCACGATTTACCACGAGTAGGAATACCACATTCGTAAGTTTCAGCTTTTTGCAGATTGTACGAGCGTGGTGAGATAGCTTTGGAAAGAGCTATCACAATGCCGACAAATGCAATTGCCGTTAACAGAACAACAATTAACAATGTAAAATTCATAATTCAATATCGTTTAGATTGAATATTAAGGATAAACAACAGTGCCCTACTCCTCTGAGCAGAAAACACTTGTGTTATATAAAAATCAGATATAATTACAAGACGTGACTATACGACAATTTTCCTTAGGCCGTATATATAATAGGCTATAGGATTAGACAAACCATATATAGACAGATGTAATGCGTCGTAAAGGTAAAAACGATTCACTGCTTTATGTTCGCGGAAGCGAGAGAAAAGTCGTAACAGACATTTATCGGCAGGAATGTGCAATACATTGGAGTGCCCCTGTTCGCAGGGCATATTAAGGTAGTAAATTTGAAACCGTTCGAAATTATGAGTAGAATGAGCTTGCGAAAAGAAATACTCTCCATGGCTATCGTCAACAGGTGTGTCAATTACTCCTGCCGCCTTCATCGTCACCGAAGAAAGCAGCAAAATAAATGCCACTAACAGTCCATATTTTAAGTATTGTTTCATCATTCACCATTAATCGGTGCAAATATAGAACTTAAATTCATTCTTTTTGCAATCTGGGGGTAACAAAAAAATATTTTTTAGCACAACACTAGCTCTTCTTCCAAAAATCTGAGCTAAACAGGAGTAATACCGTAAAAATCTCCAAACGCCCTAATAGCATCAAAAAAGAGAGCAACCATTTACTTAAATCGGGAAGTGCATTCCAAGAATAAGCAGGCCCGCAAAGGCCAAGCCCGGGACCCATATTTCCGATACTGGAGATAACGGTTCCGATAGATTCGGTTAACCCCACACCCATTCCCATCATTAATAAAATACTGATAATAATGATTACAGCATACAGAAAGGTAAAGGCCAATACTGTAGATTTTATAGAGGGCGAGATTACTTGCTTATTGACACGTACAGGCAGTACGGCATTGGGATGAGTAATATGTTTAAACTCATTCCGCGCTACTTTGGCCAGAATGACCATACGAATACATTTCAAGCCACCGGTCGTACTTCCGGCACAGGCTCCCATAATCATGATAACAGTTAGTGTTCCCCAAAGAATCGGAGCCCAGGTCATATAATCGGCGGTGGCAAAACCGGTCGAGGTATGCAACGATACAACCTGAAAGAGCGATTTACGAAATGCCTCCTCGGTACCCATCGAACTGGTATAGTATAAGACTACGGCAATAAAAGCGGTAAAGCCAAGAACCGAATAGAAATACCACTTTAACTCAACATCGTGAATAAATTTACGAAACTTACCACTTACAAACAGAAGCAATAACGTAAAGTTAACCCCCGAAAGAAACATAAAGGTAGAGATAACATATTCTATATAGGGTGAGTTATAATAAGCGATACTGGCTTGTTTGGTAGAATACCCACCGGTACCGGCTGTCGTGAACGAATGGCACACACTATCGAACAAGCTCATACCGCCACACAGTAATAAAGTCGTTTCGAGAAGTGTTAGCCCTGTGTAAATACTCCAGATCCATTTGGCAGTAACCCCAATACGAGGGTGCACTTTATCATAAGTAGGCCCGCTTGTTTCGGCGGCAAATACCTGAATCCCCCCCACACCAAAGATAGGAAGTACGGCAATGGTAAAAAACACAATACCCAGGCCACCAATCCATTGCGTCATGCTTCGCCAAAAAAGCAAACCGTGGGGAAGCGATTCAATATCATCAAGAATAGTAGCACCGGTACTACTAAACCCGGACATTGTTTCAAAAAAAGCATTCGTAATACTCGGTATGTGCCCACTGATATAAAAAGGTAGCATACCGAAAGCAGAGAAAGTGACCCAGGCAACGCTTACAATCACATAACCGTCACGCCGTCCCAATCTCTTTTCAGCCCTGTGTCCGATGGCAAGCAATGCCATACCCACAACTGTAGTGAGCAAAGCGGAAACCAGAAAGCTCCATAAATCGTGTTCTCCATATATCAACGAAATGCCCGAACAGCATAGAAACAGACATGTTTCAATTAATAATAGAAAACCGATAATACGGATTATCAACTTCGAGTTTATCATTTCAATTAAAGTACTTTTCTATCTTTTTAATCATCATATTCAAGCAAAACACAACAACATGATCACCTGCTTTCACCAATGTTTCACCAGTTACCAGCATACCTTCGCCATTGCGTATCAATCCGCCAATCGTGGTTCCTTTCGGTAGACCGATATCTTTGATCAGAGACCTCGTTATCTTTGAATCGGCCTTTACGGTAAACTCGGCAACATCGGCATTGGCAAACGTAAGGCATTTTACATTCGAGACATCGGCATCCAACATCATTTGATAAATATGACTAGCCGCAATCATCTTTTTATTGATGACTGTACCAATATCCAAACTCTCGGCCATACTGATATAGTCAATGTTCTCTACCTCGGCTACGGTTTTATCGACTCCCATACGTTTGGCAGCCAAACAAGCCAATATATTGGTTTCCGAATTACCCGTCAACGCCACAAATGCTTCAGTATTGCGCAACCCTTCCTCTAAGAGCAGGTCCATATCGCGTCCATCACCATTAATGATCATTGTTTTATCATCGAGCAACTCGGTCAGTCGATTGCATCGGCTAATGCTGTTCTCTACTATTTTCACCTGCATATAGTCGGGAACGTATTGAGCGGTACGCACCGCAATACGGCTTCCCCCCATAATCATCACATTGCGTACATCTGCATAGTCCTCCTTGCCGGCTATTTTGCGTACGTATGGAATGTATTTGCGGGTGGTGGTAAAATAAACAATATCGTGTAGCTTAATCGTATCATCGCCTCGCGGAATAATGGTTTCTGTTCCGCGCTTAATCGCTACTACATGATAGGGTATGTCGGGTGCCCCTAACTCAGAAAGTGTTATGTTCAGGATCTCTGCTTTCTCGCGCATTTTGGTTCCGATCAGGATCAGTGCACCGCCACAAAACTCCCACCATTGCCGAACCCAACTCATACGCATGGAGGAGACAATCTCCTTGGCAGCTAACATTTCCGGATAAATAAGTGAATTTACTCCCAGCTTCATGAAAAACTCTTTGTTCTTGGGCAAGAGATACTCGTAGTTATCGATACGGGCAACTGTCTTTTTAGCTCCCAGGTTAGACGCCAGCATACAGGCAGTCATGTTACGACTCTCATCGGGAGTTACGGCTATAAACAGATCGGCCTCCTTTACACCTACCTCTTTTAATCCCGAAATGGAAGAGGGTGAGATCGGGACGGTCATTAAATCAAAATTAGAACTAAGGGTACTTAGTTTTTCTTCATCATCATCCATTAGAATGATATCTTGTTTCTCGCGAGATAGCAATTTAGCCAAATGCGTACCAACAGCACCTGCACCTGCAATGATTATCTTCATTTTGAATCAATTACAAATTTCTTTATATATTCCTTCTTCATCCATTCCACACAGTTCAAATAGCTGAGCTACTGTGCCGTGTTCGACAAACTGATCGGGGATTCCGATACGACGTATATGTGGGTGGTATTCATGATCGGCCATAAATTCGAGCACAGCACTGCCCATCCCCCCTTTAATCACTCCATCCTCAATCGTGATTACATTCGTAAACGTACGACCAATTTCATGTAGTAAGGCTTCGTCAAGTGGTTTTATGAATCGAAGGTCATAATGAGCGATAGACATCTCCTTATCCTTCTCGGCACGTGCAATGGCTTGTGCAGCCACTTTACCAATGGGACCAATCGTAATTACAGCCAGATCGGTACCCTCTTTTATCTTGCGTCCTGTTCCTACTTCTATTTCGGTAAGGGGACACTCCCAATCAGTTAGTGAACCACGTCCACGAGGATATCTAATCACAAAGGGTCCTTTATCGGGTAGTTGCGCCGTGTACATCAGCCTACGAAGTTCATGCTCATCCATCGGCGAAGCAATAGTCAGGTTTGGTACAGAACGCAGATAGGCCATATCGAATACACCGTGATGCGTAGGACCGTCTTCACCGACCAAACCGGCACGATCCAAGCAGAACACCACCGGCAGTTGTTGAATGGCTACGTCGTGTATCAAGTTATCGTAGGCACGTTGCATGAATGAAGAGTATATATTGCAGAAAGGCAGTAGACCGTCTTTTGCCATCCCTCCCGAGAAGGTAACCGCATGTCCTTCGGCTATTCCCACATCGAATGCACGATCGGGCATCCGGTCCATCAACATATTCATCGAACACCCGGTTGGCATGGCAGGAGTAACACCTACAATACGCTCATTCTTCTCGGCTAGTTCGACCAATGTATGTCCAAATACATCCTGAAAAAGAGGGGGTAATCCGTCGGTATTCACCACAAAACGTTTTCCCGTATTGGGGTCGAACTTTCCAGGTGCATGCCACAAGGTAGCATGTTTCTCTGCCGGTTCGAAACCTTTTCCTTTGATGGTATGTAGGTGCAGAATTTTAGGTCCTTTCATATCTTTAAGGTCACGCAGCACACGGGCTATATTCATCACATTATGCCCATCGATAGGACCAAAATAACGAATATTCATCCCTTCAAAAATATTCTGTTGCTGAGCTGCGATAGACTTCAAGCTATTTCCAAAACGAATCAGTGCTTTGCGACGCTCCTCATTGAGAAGCCCCATTTTGAAAAGTATCCGGGAGATTTTAAAACGCAACTGATTATAGCGGTTAGACGTAGTCAGATTAAACAGATATTGCTTCATTCCACCCACACTGCGATCGATGGACATATCGTTATCATTCAATATAATCAGGAGATTATTAGGAGTAGCAGAGGCATTGTTCAGCCCTTCGAAAGCCAAACCTCCACTCATCGACCCATCACCTATTACAGCTACGACATGACGGTCGTGTTCATTCTTCATCTCAGCTGCTACCGCCATACCCAAAGCAGCCGAAATAGCAGTCGAAGCATGGCCGCAAGTGAATGTATCGTAGTCGCTCTCTGCTGGTGAAGGAAAAGGACGAATACCTCCCAGTTTACGGTTGGTAGAAAAAGCCTCACGTCGTCCTGTCAATATCTTATGTCCGTAAGCCTGATGTCCTACATCCCAGACAATCCGGTCGTAAGGAGTGTTATATACGTAGTGTAATGCCACGGTTAATTCTACAACCCCCAAACTGGCAGCAAAGTGCCCGGGATTGCAAGAGAGTTCTTTAATGATGTCTTGCCTCAACTCATCGCAAACCTCCGGAAGTTGTTCTACACTTAACCGGCGTAGGTCTTGAGGATAGTTTATCGTATTTAGCAAATTATAAGTGGATTCATTGTTCATGATTCGGGCAAATTTATGGCAAAAGTACGAAAAGAAAAGGATTATCCGAATTTTATCACTTGAAAGTTAAATATCAATATAGGCAGTACCCCATTTGAGCATGTGCTATGATGACAACACATGACCAAACGGGGCACTGAAAAGTGAAGGTAGTTCACCAGCCTACCCATGAAATCAGGCGATTCGCCAATAGCTTATTTAAAGACCTGTTTCATCGGCCTTCCGATCCATACTTGTGGTTGTTTCAGAGCGAAGATAGAAGCAATGGTCGAAGCAATATCAAACTGCATCATGCTCTCGTCAAAACAAAGTCCTTTTTTAATATTCTTTCCGCTGATAATAAAAGGTGTCTCCATCTCTTCCATGGTTTTGCCACCATGACCCTTTTTGATACCGCCATGATCGGAGGTAACAATAAAGATGGTTTGATCCAGCATACCGGCTTCTTCCACAGCTTTTATAATTTGTCCGATATACTCATCCAGCTCTTCTAGTTTTGCATAATAAGCAGGTGTATCATGTCCATCGACATGACCTGTATGATCGGGACTATCGAAAATAAATCCAGCTAAAACAGGCTTTTTTTCTTTGATGTATTGAGAAGCCATTTCGCTCATCGCCTTCGGATACTTATTGTAATCGGGCACCTGCTTCTGATAACTCATCGCAAGCGAATCCATCAGGTATTTAATTCCACCCCACTCGTACAAACATCCTATTTCGGCCTTGGGAGAGCTTTCTCGCAGCAGTTGAAAGACGGTTGGGAAGATACCATGCACATTCAGTTCACGAGAAGGCAGCTCGGGCGTTTTAGATCCCCATTCGGTATATCCATGCAATTCGGGACCGGCTCCCATAAACATAGAGGCCCAGTTCACCGCACTCGAAGAAGGAAGTACACTTCGCTTCTTTAATGTATAAGCACCTTCTTTCATCAATTTCTTCACATGTGGCATATTGGCTTTTTCAACGCTGTAAGAACCCCAGCCATCCAATCCGATAAGAATAACATGTTCCGCCTTCCATTTCGCTGCAAAGCCGGTAGAGGGTATCACAAAAAGAGTAAGTACTGCCAGTGTCCATTGTAAAATTTGTTGTTTCATTGTAAACGATTATTTAGATTAAAAACGATGTATTGCATTCAGAAAATTACTTTTTCATAAGCTATTCAGTCTTATGTTGAGAACCGCAAAAGTATATAGAAATGATCAGCTAATCTAATAGAATTTCTGCATTTTGTAGTATTTTCGCTTATTTGTATTATTTATCTATTGAAATAAACCTCATTTTTAAAAATAAATGATAATTTTGTCTTCACTAGTAAATCTAGCAATTCACTACCATTAATATAAAATAGTATGATTAACACAGAGCTATTCAAGGAAGTATCGCCACTATCACCCAAAGATTGCTTTATATTGATAGAGAGGCAAAAGAGCAATTTCAACTTTCCCATCCATATACACCCGGAGTTTGAGCTTAATTATATAGAAAATGGTAAAGGCGCTCAACGAATAGTAGGTGATTCGATGGAGGAAATTGACGACGAAGAGTTAGTATTAATTACTAATCCAAGACTGGAACATGCTTGGATTGACCATCATTGTCAATCGCAAAACATTCACGAAATTACGATTCAATTTCACCCACACCTACTTTCTGATGAGTTTCTAAACAAGAATCAACTCATCAGTGTGCAGCAATTATTCCAACAGGCCGAAAATGGCATTGTATTCAGTCGGGAAACAATTTCGAAGGTACGCCCTTTACTAAAAACACTCACCTGCGAAAACGATAGCTTTTACTCTTTGATAAAGTTGATGATTATTCTGCACGAATTATCCATCGATAAAGAAATGCGTCAACTATCTAGTTATCTGTTTTCGAACAATGCACAAGAGTCGGGCAGTAACAACCTTAAATTAAATAAGGTAATGAACTATCTCCAGAAGAATTACTCTGAAACCATCCGTCTGTCCGATGTAGCCGATATGATCAATATGAGCGAAGCCTCTTTCTGCCGGTTTATCAAGCAACACACATCCAAAAGTTTTGTGGATCTCTTAACAGATATGCGTCTGGGCATTGCCACCCGCTCACTGATTGATTCACCGCTCAGTATTGCCGAAATTGGCTATAGCTGTGGATTCAATAATTTGTCGAACTTCAACCGTACCTTCAAAAAAAAGAAAGGAGTTACTCCTACTGAGTTTCGCGATAATTACCGAAAGAAAAAAACGATTATTTAAATACCTCCGCCTGCGTATTCTGATACACCTGCTTAATCGTAGCTGCATCAAAGGGCAAAGAAGTTGCCGACAGTTCGGGTATATTGTACGATTTAAAGGTATAGTCATAGTATTCAGGATCTTTTTGTGGCAATACAAAGGGTTTATGTGTCTTGCCTTGCTTATCAACATAAGAGAAATAAGGCTTCCCGTATTGTCCGTCTCCGCGCTTACTTGCAAAGACAAACCAACGACTACCCGAAGCCCAACTATGATAGGTATCCGAACGATCGGAATTTACTTGTTTCAAGGCGTCTATTATCCCGGTTTGCAAATCAAGTAAACGTAAGTCAGTTTCCTGATGCCAGATCGGGAACGTACCATAATCGGCTACGGTGAAAAGCATATAACGACCATCGGGAGATACCTTGGGGAAACAAACAGAGCCCGCCTGTTTATTTGCATCCCAGATCGTATCGATCCGGTTGCCCCATCTACCTGTTTCCGCATCAAAGCCAATGCGGCAAAGTGAATAGCGGAGCTGCTTCACACTATCCGGCAAGACAACCATTGGTGCGGCACAATAATAGATAAACCGACCGTCTGCCGAGAAAGTAGGAAACGTTTCAAGAACATCCTTGCGACTAACCAAGGAGGAGGTAATCATACGATTATTATCGAAATCGGCTACAGCAAGATCTGATTTGGTATCAAACACCTCTAAACGTCGGTTGTTTAGCGCATGAAAAGCAGGTATGATACTATTAGATGAAAACACGCCATACCGTCCCGAAGGATGAAAATCGCCATAGACAGCCGATGATACCATGGAATCATTTTTCAGTACCAACTTACGCAATTTTCCATTTCGATTCAAAATCGTTCCTCCGTTCTTACCGCGCAAATGAAAAAAGGAGAGCTTACCGCTTTGCTGTCCATATATATGGCAATTCATGCAGTTACCCCCTGTTAGGCTGTTATCAGCAATCACCCTTTCGTCGAAGTTCTCCAAATTCCGTTCACATAACTGCAAGGCATTCCAAACTTCATAACCCGGCTCAATTAACCGATAGCTCATATAGCCATCAATCGCTTCGGGAGCTACCTTCCAAGAAAACGGAGCATACTGCAACCATTGTCCTTTTACCAATGCCACTACATTGACCGTCAACACTTCGCCTTTCTCTGCCTCCAACAATCTTTTCCATTTTTTTATTGAGAAGCAAACTTTATAGGCACCCGTCTCTACCAGAGTATCTTTGCGTCCGCAAACAGATACCTGGTAAGCAGTAGCCTCATTCGTTAACATAAAGTTAAGCGGTGCGATATTGCAAGGTATGGTCACATCTCGGTAATCGGGATATATCGGAGCCGATTCATTTACAAGGACTGCTTGTTTAGGTTGCGGGGTACATGAGAATAAGCTCAACCCTAAAAAGGCAACAATCGCATATTTTTTCATCTTCTTCTTTTTTTATTGAAATTGTGCATAATGATAATAGAACCAGTAAGTTTTTCCAAACTGACCACTCAACGCATCCGGGTTACCACCAAACTGATTGTGCAGACGGTTGTATTCATTAAAATCGATCACTGTTTCGGAAGACATGCCTGTCTTTTTCACTTCTTCGCCCGTAGCCTGTTTCTTCATCAGTTGAATAAGCAACGCCTCGGCATACAGTCTGCTTGGTTTTTCATGGTAAAACTGTTGGTAATCTTTCGTAAAAGCAGGAAGATCTTTCATCAACAGATGGAAACAGAGTAGATAATCGCGAGCCATTCGATTCTCTGCATTCGCTTCGAGGAGCAAACGAAGCGATTTAACTACATCCAATGAAGAAACGCGCAAGGTATCTTTTTCGGGAAGAAATGTCCGTTTCCAGTTAATCCACTGCTTTACCTCACTCGTTTGTTCGCCCGGCATACGATCTTTCGCCCATTGTTTATAAGCCAATGTACGAGAGAGTATCTTCAGGTATTTATTTGCTGCCGCCTCATCACCATTGATCAAATTTATTTCTGCCAATCGCTGAATCATACGAGCTCCTTTATGCTGTGGAGAAAAAATCATACTTAACATGGCAGCATGTTCTGCCATTGTCATATCTCCCAAATGGAACCAAACCTCATTCGCCAGTTGAGTTGAGAAATAGGTAGAAGACTCATCGATTGGAATAAACAACCCCAGACCCGCCGGTTGGTATTGATTCATCAACCGCCCCGACAAGTCTCCCTGCATGGCGTGTGCCAAGTTCGAACAAACCGAGGTCAAACTCATCCTCATATCAGGCTGCGCTAACTGCATAACCTTCTCCCAGTTTTCTGCATGTAACTCTATATTCATGCCCAATAGGCGTTCATGCATTAAATCGGGTTTACTCCACCATTCCGTTGCCGGATACTGATAAGCCTGAGGCATTGTTAGCAAGTATGTATTACTTAGACACGCCGGAAGAGCTATACCCCCTACCAACATCAAACCCGCCACCAAATATTGTTTCATTGGAGTCACAGCCAGCAAGCAAGCAAACAACAAAAAGACAAATGCCCCATAACCGAACAAGACATAACTCAGCATTACTCCTGCCATGCCGCCACAAAGCAGTGCTCTTTTCCCCCTTAATTGTTTAAACAATAAAAAAAGAAAAAGACCACCAATCAATGAAACTGTGGACGAAAGCGGATAGGTTAGACTGCAAAGACGCACTCCCTCCCATCCGATCATTATTACCCCACCGACCAAAGCGATCCAAGGTTTCACCCACACGCGAAACACCCAATAACCCGTACTACCCAGCAAAAGCAATAAGCTGGTAATAATCGCTGCACCTGCTCCGTTATAGTGAAAAAACTGGAGTAAGAAATCGCCTAACAAGCAAGAAAAAACAGCCGGTTTCTCTACATAAGAGAGCAATTGAACAAGTGTGTAAGTAAATAAAGAAGTCTGCTCCCGATAAAGCAAATGATAAGAATAAGCAAACTGAAAGAAGCCAAAACAGGCCAGCCCACAGAGTAGCATCAATCCACAAGTAAATATAGTAATGTTTTTCATTGAATCATCCGTCAAAAGGTTTCTTTAGACAAAGGTAAATAAAAAAGAGAAAATCGGTTAGTACTTTATCCTCAACTAATAATACTATCCTTTCACAATGAATCAGATACTTGTTCGACCCAAACTTTATTACTTCTTTTGCACACAATCCATTCAATCTTAAAAGAATAACACCATGAAAAGAAGACTAAACTTAAGCTGTATCATTTTACTCTTGGCAACAATTTCTTGTAACCTGAATGCGCAAGTGACATTGGTTAAAGAGGGCAAACCGACAGGGCGAATTGTTACAACAGACAACCCGATTGACAACCGGGCAGCCCAACTACTACAAGACTTCGTTTCACGCATTACTCAGGTTCGCTTGCCTGTCGTCATCACGAATTCCACTCGGAATAATGACGTCATAATAGGTTCCGGCAACACCCAAGGCCTAACCGAAGATGGATTCCGCCTAACCACCCAAAAGCATCAATTATACATTAGCAGCGGAGGTGATAAAGGCAGCATTTACGGAGTTGTTACACTCTTAGAGAAATACATGGGTGTTTCATACTACGCACCCCATTGCTATCATTTAGAGCAAAGCCGTACGTTGACTATACCTTCACTTGATCTGGCCGAAAACCCAACCTTTCGATACAGACAGAGTCAGAATTATGCGTTATCCGAAGATACGGTTTACAAAGATTGGCTTCGACTGGAAGATCCGCAAGATGCATTTGTCAAAGGATACTGGGTACATACCTTCAGCCGGTTATTGCCGGTAGTCGAATTTGGAGACACACACCCGGAGTACTACTCATTCATTAACGGTCAACGCCGTCCCGGAAATGCCAGCCAGCTATGTCTCACAAATCCCGAAGTACTCGAAATTATAACTCACCGGATCGACTCTATTTTTAGAGCAAACCCCAAAGCAAAAATCATCTCCGTTAGTCAAAATGATGGAAATGACACATACTGCACTTGCCCTGCCTGTCGCTCCATCGATGAGTATGAAGGCAGTCCCACCGGAAGCCTGATACATTTTATTAATCAATTAGCGAAACGCTTCCCGGATAAAGAATTTTCAACACTGGCCTACCAATATACGATGCATCCGCCCAAACACATAAAACCGTTGCCCAATGTCAACATCATGTTGTGCAATATCGATTGCAGAAGAGAGGTGCCTCTCACTGACAATGCTTCGGGCAGAAACTTTGTCGAAGCGATGGAAGGCTGGGCAAGCATCAGCAATAATATCTTCGTTTGGGATTATGGTATCAACTTTGATAATTACCTGGTTCCCTTCCCCAACTTCCCCATTCTTCAACAAAATATAAGATTATTCAAAAAGCACCATGCCACTATGCATTTTTCACAAATAGCCGGTTCAAGGGGAGGAGATTTTTCTGAGATGCGCACCTATATGGTCAGTAAACTAATGTGGAACTCCGAACTGAATGCCGACTCACTGATGCGTAGTTTTATGGATCGCTATTATGGTGCAGCCTCTCCTTATATTTATCAATATGAAAAACTATTAGAAGGCGCGTTGCTTGCCTCTAACACCGACTTATGGATCTACGACACTCCTTTATCTCATAAAAACGGTATGCTGAACAAGCATTGCCGCAAACGCTATAATGAATTATTCGATCAGGCCGAAGCTGCTGTCGCCACCGATCAGGAGTTATTGAATCGAGTTCGCTTATCGCGACTGCCTTTGCAATACTCCGATTTAGAGATGGCTCGCGTCGAGCAAGGAGAGAGCATAGAAAGCCTCAACAAACAACTAAAATTATTCGGCGAGCGCACCGATTACTTCAGGGTAACTGCACTAAACGAACGAAACAACACCCCGAAAGAGTATTGTCTACTGTACCCCGAACGTTATCTATCTAATAATCGGCGCAACCTGGCCAAAGGAGCAAAAATCAACTGGATATCAACTCCTGCCGAACGTTATAGGGCACAAACAGAAATAGTATTGACCGATGAACAGTTCTCGGGAGACTCCTCCAAGGAACCCGGATGGATTGGATGGCAAGGTACCGATGCTGTTTTCACACTCGATATGAAGGAGATTAAAGAGATTACTTCTATTCAGTGTGACTTTATTCAGCAATTGGGTCAGTGGTCACTATTCCCTCAAGAAGTAACATACAGTTACTCCGTTGATAACCATAGTTATGATTTATTCGGCAAGCACTCTATTACAGAAGACCGTTCTCCGAAAACAAAATTCTACCAAGCCGTTTGTACGGTGAATACTCCCGTAAAAGCTCGCTATATCCATGTAGTGATCAACAGCGGAAAGGTTTGCCCGGGTTGGCATTTCGGAGCCGGACACCCTTCCTGGTTCTTTATCGACGAGATTACTATACAATGATAGAAAAGATTGATAAGATTCCATCATATTATGATTTAATAATATTTGAATCAACCACTTATACAGGAGTATATTTGCAATGAAGATTAGCTTGATTTTCGAAAATAACCATTTAAAACCTATTCTACATGAAAGCATTTACAATTATCTCGGGCATTTTTGTCTGCTTGACTTCTCTGTCCTCTTGTTCTGATGAAGGCGTTTCCTCGCTATCTGAGCAGAACTCCTCCCCAAATTCCAGAAGCGTTAGTAGTTCTGATGTTATTCTTCAATGGACTGCCGAAGAGCAAAAAATAGATGGCTTCGGCGTAGCACAAGCCGGATGGGCAGACTACCTATACGCTCATCGCAAACGCAACGAAGTGATGGATATACTCTTTGGACAAGATGGACTTAAATTAAGTATCTTACGAGGTGAAGTTTTCCCCCACTATTGGGAAAATACTGCTGACAAAGATTTCAATCTGGATGCAGATATTAATCTTTCTCTGGACGATCCTTTTTTTGATACCGATTTCAGTGCCGATGGCAACGAAGCTGCAGAAGCCATTGCACAGCGAAACGGGCAGCTATGGATCTCTCAGCAAGCTAAACAAACGTATCAGGTTGATAAATTAATATTCTCCACCTGGACTCCCCCAGCCTATATGAAAAGCAATGGAAGCACCTCTAAAGGGTCATTGAAATCATCTTATTACCAGGCCTATGCCGATTATCTATCGGCTTTTTGCAGTGCCTATGCAAGCAAAGGACTTCCTGTTTATGCCATCTCGCCGGCCAACGAACCCGAATATGCCGCTACGTGGAATTCATGCCTATGGCTACCGGGTACTACAACCTTAGGTCCCTTCATTGTAAACAATCTGGGTCCCACACTGCGAAACACAAATCCCGCTACTAAAATTATTTTTGGCGAAAATGCTCAGTGGACGGGTATTCTCGGATTCATCATGGGAAGTCAGAATTATGTGCGTGATATTTTAAACCTAAATAGCAGAATCACCAATTTTCCGATCATTGCTGCCGGACACGGATACATTGACCCGGTTACCAAGAAAGATCCGGGCATTGTGCCTTTCGAGAAAGCAGAATCTAAGAATATTCCTGTTTGGCTCACCGAAATTAGCGATCCGAGTACCAGCTATGATCCCACCATGACCGATGCATTGCGTTGGGCCAAAGTCTTTCACCGGTATTTATGCGAAGCCAATGCCGGAGCAATTGTATGGTGGGCAGGTGCTCTACCCGACAGAGGTACCACCGAAGGAATGATATACATTAGTAAAAATCGTATTGACTATGAAGTGCCTAAGCGTTGCGAAGTATTCGGTAACTTCTCTCGTTATATTCCGGTAAACAGTACCCGTATTTCGGCACAATACAACCCGGATTTAGGTTATATGATTTCTGGTTATAAATCAGGTAAATCATTTACTGTAGTTGCCATCAATCCGGCAGATACGGAAACAACCGTCAATCTTACGCTGAGCAATGCCCAAACGAGCGGTTCACTGCAAGGATATGTCACCGATGCAACACGTAAATGGGAAGCCGCTACCCCGATTCAACCAATAGGAAATAGTTATACATTAGTATTACCGGCCCGAAGTGTCGTTTCTTATACAGGTATGGTACAATAGGTTAAACAGCCATTGCCTTCAACACATTACAAAAGGTTACGCTCCATAAAAAGGGCGTAACCTTTTCTTTATAATATAATACTTTTTCCGCAGCCGATGATACTTCCTTGCTCCTGTATTTATATTTCTATAACAAATAAAAAAATAAAAAACAAGAATAACCCTACCACCATGGTATAAAGTCCTATAAGCAACATTTATATCATTGATAATATTTCATTATCTAATGCTTAAATTTCACTTGGATAAGCTTTATTTACAACTTACTTTTGTAACATCATTATTATATATCATTAAATACTTAAAATCTATTATTGTATGAGCACACTATTTCTTCGAACACCTTAGCGAAGTTTAATCACTTCAAAGCCTTTATGAGAATCATTCAGAATTAGATCCTTTTTAAGGCGTAAAAATCAAAAACTCTTTATACTTAAGAAAACATTAATTCTAAGAAATTATGAACAAACAAATCGTGTTAAGTTTTGTGCTGTGTATCTTTAGCATACTTAGTTATGCACAGCAGCCCATCACCGTAAAAGGTACGGTAACGGACCCTAACGACTATCCACTTATCGGAGCAGCCGTTTCAGTGGTTGGAACATCGGCCGGTGTTATTACCGACATTAACGGTAACTACTCTATTAAGGTTTCCCCCAATCAAAGCCTAAAGTTTTCGTATGTAGGTTATCAGGAACAAACAGTCAATGTAAATGGACGTAATACTATTGATATAGTACTGGAGGAGGGTCAGCAACTCGACGAGGTAATCGTTATCGGTTACGGTACAGCCAAGAAAAGTAATATTTCGGGAGCTGTTTCATCCGTTTCTGCCAAAGAGTTGCAAGGCGACATTGCCCGCAGCACTGCCAGTGCATTGCAAGGTAAGGTAGCCGGTGTCAACGTAACGACAATTGGTGGTCAACCCGGTTCAGGCATGAACATCACCATCCGCGGTATCGGCTCTATCAATAATACCAATACCCCGCTGTATGTAATCGACGGTGTATATGGCGATATTAATATGGTCGATCCTGCCGATATTGCTTCAATGGAGGTTTTAAAAGACGCCTCAGCAGCCGCTATCTATGGTTCGCGTGCGGCTAATGGTGTTATATTAATTACTACCAAAGGAGGACGCAAGGAAATGAAGGCTACGGTTTCTGCCAATGTATTCACCGGCGTTCAGGCCGTAACCAACAAGCTGGATGTAATGAACGGCGACCAATGGTCTAAGTTTCTATTAAAGAATTATTATGCAGACCCATCGGCTGCACCGGAGATATTAAGAACCTGGAACGGTGGTGCAGGAACCAATTGGCAAGATGAAATATTCCGCACTGCTCCTGTAACAAAAGCCACGATTGGGGTAAATGGTGGCTCAAAAACAGCTACATACAGTCTTTCGGGAGGATATTTAAATCAGAAAGGTATTCTGAAAACAACCGGATACGAATCATTCAACATACGTGCCAAAGGAGGTTTTTCTTTCTTAGACGATCATTTGCGTTTAGGAACAACGATCTTGATTAAGACCTGGACGAAGGATTATGATAACTTCACGATCACCGATGCTTTACGCCAGAACTCTTTAGTACCCGTATATGACGAAACCAATGCTGTTGACGGACATGGACGCTTGGATGAGTCATTTAAGAACATTGATAACCCAGTGGGACATCTCGATATGTATGATTACAGCAGAACCGGACTGGATTTATTGATCAATGCATACGCCGAAGTCGACTTATGGTTAAAAGGGTTGAAATATAAACTAAACGTAGGTATTAATAAGAATAACTACAATGATTCGCAATGGATCGGTAAGTACAACTGGCAAACCCAGTGTAAGAATGATAATCCGCGATTGAATGAAAGTGCTTATTGGGAAGACCAATGGTTGATCGAAAACACCTTACACTATGATAATACTTTCGGTAAGAATAATATATCGGCATTGCTGGGTTATTCGGCACAAGAGTTTAAATCGAAAAGTTTGAATGCTTATCGTCAAGGATTTATGGATGGTGCACCTCCTACACTTGATGCTGCTCCTAATACAGGTATGACAAACTCCGGAAGCAGACAGGAAAGTGCATTGGTTTCTCTCTTCGGCCGTGTTATGTATAGTTTTGACGAACGCTATATGCTATCTGCCTCAATCCGTCGCGATGGTTCATCACGTTTCGCAAAAGGTCATCAATATGGTTGGTTCCCCTCTATCTCGGTAGGTTGGAATATTGCCAATGAGGCTTTCTTTGAAAATGCAAAAGAGGTGGTCAATGAACTTAAGTTACGCGGTAGCTACGGTGTACTAGGTAATCAAGAGATTGGCAACTATAAAACTCAACCGACATTGACCTCCGGGTTGAATTATATGCAAGGATGGGATGGCAAACAAACATCCTGGCAGGGTATGATCCCGAATGCAAGCTGGGTTTCTCCGGAAGACCTGACCTGGGAGCAGTCAAAGACATGGGATATTGGTTTAGATGTAAGTGTATTCAATGGTAAATTAAGTTTTACCGCCGATTATTATAACAGACGTACGGAAGATTTGCTGTTGAGTATCTCTATGGCAGGCAATAGCGGTTTGAAGGGATCGCCGACCATGAATGCGGGTACCATTGAGAACAAAGGTCTAGAGTTATCAATCAATCACCGCAATACGATCGGAGACGTATATTACTATGTAGGCTTAAACGCATCGACCATTTCAAACGAAGTGAAAGAGGTCACTTTGGGTAATGTACAAGAATACGGAGGTTATAACCCCCAAGGCGAAGGTACAGTAACGTGGACAAAAGTAGGTTACCCCATCGGTGGTTTCTTCCTGACTAAAACAGATGGTATCTTCCAAAATCAAGAGGAGATTAAGGCTCATAACAAGAATGGCCAATTGATTCAGCCCAAAGCAGAGCCGGGTGATATTCGCTTTGTTGATTATAACGGAGATGGAAAAATCAGTTCGGACGACAAGCAGTACTGTGGTACTCCATTCCCCAAATGGACTTTGGGATTCCGCGCAGGTGGCGAATGGAAAGGCATTGACCTGAATCTGTTCTTCGATGGATCGTTTGGAAATAAAATATACAACTATACCCGTGCCCGCATGGAATCAACCAATGAGTTGAATAACTACGGTGCATCTGTATTAAACTCATGGACCAAAGAGAATCCGAATACAAATATGCCTCGTTATGCCAAGAAAGACACCAACGGTAACTACTCACGCTGGACAGACCGCTGGTTAGAGGATGGATCTTACTTCCGCCTGAAAACATTGGAGTTGGGTTACACACTGCCTAAAACCTTTACAAATAAATTTAAAGTTGGCAACTTACGTATCTATACAGCCATGGATAATTTGTTTACTATTACCAACTACACCGGTTATTCTCCCGACTTAGGAGCCAATGACGACATGATGGGTGGCGGTAGTGGTATCATGACATCCGGTTGTGATCATGGACGTTATCCACTGGCACGTACTATTAGTTTCGGCCTTCAACTTGATTTCTAATCATTTTAACTTATGCAGAATATGAAAAATAATATAGCAAAATTAGCTTTGATTCCTCTTCTGGCCGGTTCGTTAACCGCTTGCAATGAAGCCGATTTTTTGAATAAAGTAAATCCTAATATCGCTACGGAAGGAACCTTCTGGGTGACTGCCAAAAACTTAGATCATGCCATGGGAACGATCTATTCGCCCATACGTAATCAGTGTTATGGCTATTTTGGTGCACACACCGGCTACTTAATCATGACCTCCAGAGGAGACGATGTTTTCCTCATTCCGAATGAAGACGGTGATATTAAATACTTTTCGACCTTCACCAACACACCCAATATGGACGGAGGAAGCTGGAGCGACATGTACAAAGGTATTCAACGTGCCAATGTGTTTCTGGCCAATGTAGATAAGGTGCCCGATGTGGCCGTAAGCCCGGATGAGAAAAACGTATGGAAAGCCGAAGCTTCTTTCATGCGTGGCATGTACTATTTCTTACTTGCAAGCAATTATGGAAATGTGCCGCTACATCTAACGCCGGTCAATAAGCAGGAAGATACATTTATTGCCGCAACACCCGAGCAGCAAGTATGGGAACAGGTGGAGAAAGACTTTACCTTTGCCGCTACCTATCTGCCCGTAGAGCGTATTAGTTCTCAGACAGGGCGTGCCACCCGTGGTGCCGCACTTGCCTATTTGGGTAAAACGTATGTATTTCAAGGAAAGCATGATAAGGCAAAAGTAGAATTAAGCAAACTCTTGTCGGCTCCCTATACCTACGATTTAATGGATGATCCGTACGATAACTTCAAGCCGGATACAAAATTCAACAAAGAGTCTGTGTTTGAAATAGCCTACAATCCTCAATTCGGTGGTTCGGGTACTTGGGGTTCGGAAGAAGCCAGCACCTGCCAAGGTATGGTATTGCCCACCTACCTGGGCCCGGAAGGAACAGGTGCATGGTTCAAGATGGCTCCGGCACCCTTTGCAGTCAAAGAGTTCGTAAAAGAACTTCGCCCAGCCAATTCGGATAGTAAGTTTGATAAACGTATGTATATTACCTTCTATTTCAACCAAAATGAATTGGGAGATACCAAACCGTATGAGAATAATTATGAAAAAACCTTTGCGCAATTGTGGGAAACACCCTCGAAAGGTAAGTTATCACGCGATCCGGACAATTCTTACAAAGCAAATCCGAAGGTCGACGGAGTACAAGTACTCGCTTTAGGGAAGAAATACACCAACTTCTTCGGTAAGAGCAATGATGCCATGTATACTCCTTCCGACCGCGACAACAACTTACGTGTATTCAGATTCGCCGAAGTATTGTTGCTCCATGCCGAAGCTTGTGCACAGACTAATGATATGGTAGGTGCCAATACCGATCTGAAGCGTATTCGCGAACGCGCCGGTTTAGCATACAAAGACTTCAGTACGGCTTCTAAAGAAGTGGTGATGAAAGAAATCGAACATCAGAAAACTTTGGAATTCTGTATGGAAGGACAACGCTTTTATGATATCAGAAGATGGTATACAGCTGCTCAAGCGAAGCAGCACTTTATAGAATGTGGAAAAGTAGGGGGCGAGAACTTTCAGGAAAAGTATTTCTACTATCCTATCAACGAAGGTGAGATGAACAACAACCCAAGTATTGATCAGCATCCCTTGTGGAAATAACTCATTCTAATTTTTACTTATTGAATTGAAGGATACGGTGAGATATCCATACTCACCGTTCCTTTAATTAAATCTAAACACATTCGCTATGAAATATACTATTCCATACCTAAAAGTGCTACTCATTTTCAGCCTGTTTACAGCCTGTAGTAATGAGAATGACGGTTCATCCGATCATACCGAAGAATACAATGCTATTCAGCAGGTTATTAACGAAGGCAATTTATTACTTCACACCGAAGAGCAAGGTGGGCAAACGATATTTACATTTGAAAACAGAGAGGTTACTATTCCCACAGAAACGATAGAAACCATTCGGGAAGATGTGGAAAATTGGAAAACCATTCTCACCCTCGTAAACAAGTCTGAGTTGAATATTCCAACGCTTGGCAAATCACTTCATCTTACCTCAAAAAACATACAGGTTAACCCAACGGGGTACGCCCCTCTTAGTGCGCAGCTCACTATTTCCTTCCCGGCAGAAGGAAAGCTAAAAGTCTGCATCAAAGGCAAGAATGGTCATCAGAATGACCTCTCTCACCTTTTCTCCAAAATTGGATATAATCACCAAGAATATATACATGGTCTTTACCCCAACTGCGAAAATAAGATCTATATAACGTTCACCGATAAAAACGGAAAAGAGCGTTTAACCGATTCGGTTACCGTAACGACTACCACACCGGACGACCTGGTTCCGGATTTCTTTGCTAAAATTCAGGTAAAAACGAGCCATCCGGATCAAATGGAGCCGGGACTTACGATTGTTCAGGATATGGGGGGCGGTGAATACGATGCCCACCGCCCCTATATGTTGGATAGTGATGGAGACGTACGTTGGTATCTATGGCTACGCAACCATCCCGAATTAAATATCAGTGCCCATACGGGTTTCAAACGTATGAAGAATGGAAACTTCTTATCGGGCGATTCGAAAACCGGAAACCTGTTTGAGTTCGATATGGTCGGGAACCTGATAAAAAAATGGAATATTAAGGGAAAAGGATACACTTTCCATCATGAAGTAACCGAAATGCCCAATGGAAACTTATTGGCGGCCGTAACTAAAGACAGCCATAAAAACAGCCAGGGAGAATACACCAAGTTCGACTTTATCATAGAGGTAAACCGTGAATCGGGGGAGATTGTAACCGAATGGGACCTGAATAAAAGTCTCGATTCTACACGCGACGCACTTATCAGCATACAAGAAGCAGAGGGCTTCAAACAGAATTGGGCACACAGCAATGCTGTTCTTTACTCCCCCGAAGACGACTGTATCATTGTGTCGAACCGCTATCAAGGACTGATTAAGCTAACGCGAGATAATAAACTCAACTGGTTTCTGACCCCTCACAGAGGAGCTCAGAAGTTGCAATATGCACTACTGACACCCTTAGACCAATCGGGACAGAAGATAGTAGATACGGATGTTTTGGATGGCAACAAAGAGCATCCCGACTTTGATTGGGAGTGGGGAGGACACTGCCCTGTATTCCTTCCGAATGGACATATTCTTTTATTCGACAATGGTTATAGACGCAGACACAAAGAGATCGATCTGTATGGAACCGAAGGGTACAGCCGTGCAGTAGAATATGCAATAGACGCCAAAAACATGACTGTAAAACAAGTCTGGGAATATGGACACCACGAGCGGGGACGCAATTGCTACGCAGTTGCCCTATCGTCTGTTCAATATTTACCTCAAAAAGACCATGTTTTATTTGGTCCGGGTGTAGGCACCCCCAACCTAAACGGTGGAGGAGGAAAAATCGTAGAAATAGATCGAAAGACCAAGGAAGTAGTCTACGAAGTCCACCTGTCTCGCCCCGGTTATATGGTTTTCCATAGAGTAGAGCGCATACCCCTTTATCCCGATAATCTTTAAACAATTATATAAGCAAACAAGATCATGAACGATACCTTTGAACAATGCGCGGCACTATTAGTTGCTCGGCAAGAAGAACTACTGACACGCAAAAACATGCCTGTAAATACTTCCAACGGCATTATAACACGATATCATCACCCCGTAGTTACCGCAGCGCATATTCCGCTTACGTGGCGATATGATTTCAATCCGGCAACCAACCCTTATTGCATGGAGCGAATCGGGTTTAACGCAACCATGAATTCGGGAGCCATCAAGTGGCAGGGAAAATACCTATTGCTGGTACGCGTCGAGGCAGCAGACCGAAAGTCTTTCTTTGCCGTTGCAGAGAGCCCCAACGGAATTGATAACTTCCGCTTCTGGGAGTATCCGGTTGTATTGCCGGATATCAATCCGGAAGAGACGAATGTTTACGACATGCGGCTCACCATACACGAAGACGGATGGATTTACGGAATATTCTGTAGCGAAAAACACGATCCGCAGGCTGCTTTGGGTGACCTTTCCTCGGCTGTAGCTTCGGCAGGAATTGTACGCACCAAAGACCTTGTTCAATGGGAGCGGTTGCCCGACTTGAAAACCATCAGCCAACAACGAAACGTGACACTACATCCAGAGTTTGTAGAAGGAAAATATGCCCTTTATACACGTCCGCAAGATGGATTTATCAATGCAGGAAGCGGAGGCGGAATCGGCTGGACCTTGGTAGACGATATTACACAGGCAGAGGTTGGTCGGGAGCTCATCATCAACCAACGAGCCTATCACACTATTAAAGAAGTAAAAAACGGCGAAGGTCCTCACCCCATCAAGACTGCAAAAGGGTGGTTGCATCTGGCACATGGCGTTCGCGCATGTGCTGCCGGATTGCGCTATGTACTTTATCTCTACATGACCTCGATCGAAGACCCGACTCGTATCATTGCCGAGCCCGGTGGGTACTTCATGGCTCCTATAGGAGAAGAGCGTATCGGCGATGTATCTAACGTATTATTCTCCAATGGCTGGATAGCCGATGAAGACGGAACGGTATATATCTATTATGCATCTTCGGACACACGAATGCATGTGGCGACTTCCACCATCGACCGATTGGTCGATTACTGTTTTCATACACCTGCCGACGGTCTACGCTCGGCAACTACGGTAGATAATATTGTAGCTCTTATTGATAAAAACAAACAGTTATAAACCGAGTTTGCATGAAAAGAACTATTTTTGCAAGAACAAAACCCCAATCTACTCCAGTATGAAACTACACGAAATAGACTTTCTGATTATATGCCTTTACCTGGCACTAATGATCATCATCGGACTATTGCTTAAAAAGCGAGCAGCCCAAAACATCGACTCTTATTTTCTGGGAGGCAAATCTTTGCCCTTTTATATGCTTGGACTATCCAACGCATCGGGTATGTTTGACATAACAGGCACCATGCTCATGGTCTATTGGGCTTTTGCTTACGGATTCAAGAGTCTTTGGATTCCTTGGCTGTGGCCGGTATTCAATCAGATATTCTTAATGATTTACCTATCGGTATGGCTACGCCGATCGAATGTACTAACCGGGGCAGAGTGGATTAAAACCCGCTTCGGCAAAGGCAAAGGAGCCTCTTTGTCGCATACGATTGTCATCATATTCGCTCTGTTGAGTGTGTTGGGTTTCCTTAGTTACGGTTTTATCGGCATAGGCAAATTCATGGAAATATTTCTCCCTTGGGAGGTTGTTGCTCCTTTTGTACCGTTTGACGTACCTGCTGCTTACGTACCTCATTTCTATGGCATATTCTTTACAGCCATCGCAACGTTCTATGTTATGCTGGGTGGTATGCTTAGTATTGTATGGACCGATGTGGTGCAGTTTCTCATTATGACCGTAGCCGGGGTCGTTATTGCTGTTATCGGTATGCAGTTGGTCGCTCCCGAAATGATACAAAGCTTTGTTCCGAGCGGTTGGGATTCTCCCTTTTTCGGGTGGACACTCGAAATAGATTGGAGCCAGCGCATGGGACTGCTGACCGAACGCATGGCCAATGAACCCTACAGCCTGATTACCATCTTCGTGATGATGTCTTTGTTGAAAGGAATCTTCATGAGCATGGCAGGTCCAGCCCCCAACTACGATATGCAGAAGATACTCTCTTGCAAATCGCCCAAGGAAGCTGCGCTGATGAGCGGATCGGTACCCGTTATTTTACTTATTCCCCGCTATCTCATGATTATGGGCTTTGCCTTACTTGCTATTTATTTCTTCAAAGAAGATGGCGGCATGGCACAAATGGCTACCACCCGTAGTGACTTTGAAACCATTCTTCCGCACCTGATTACCAAATATGTACCAACCGGATTGGCGGGGTTGCTGCTTGCCGGATTGCTATCGGCATTCATGTCGACTTTCGCTTCGACGGTCAATGCCGCACCGGCTTATGTAGTCAATGACATCTATCTTAAATACATCAACCCGCAGGCAAGTATCAAAAAACAGATACGCGCCAGCTACCTCATATCGGTATTGGTGGTTATCATTAGTACCATAATGGGCTTCTTTCTGAAAGATATCAACGAGATATTTCAGTGGATTGTCGGTGCGCTTTTTGGCGGATATATTGCTGCCAACGTGTTGAAATGGCATTGGTGGCGGTTCAATGGCGAAGGGTATTTCTGGGGGATGACAGCCGGTGTTGTCGCTGCAATTGTAATGAAATTCACCGTTCCGGACGGATGGATACTCTATTTCTTCCCGGTATTGTTTGCCATCTCTCTGGTCGGTTGTATTGCCGGCACATACTCGGCTCCTCCTACCGACGAAGAGACACTGATTCGCTTCTATGTTCGCGTACGCCCTTGGGGTTGGTGGAAACCGGTAGCGGATAAGGCCATTGCCCGGTATCCACAAGTTGTACGCAATAAAAACTTCAAACGCGATGCTTTCAATATCGTGATAGGCATTATTTGGCAATGCTGCCTCACGATCATTCCGATGTATCTGGTTACTCGTGGTCAAATAGGTCTGTGCGCATCTATCGCGCTATTAATCGCAACCTCACTGATATTAAGGTACACCTGGTACAAGCCGCTTTGTCGGGAAGAGGTCGAGTACAATGAAGTAATGAAAGAAATTGGTTTCGATAAAAATAGTAAAGAATAAAAAAGCAATCCTGCTGATATGAAAAAAGCAATCTTCGCCTTACTGTTTTCCTGTGGAGCTATCACTGCACAAGCTGATGGCCTTATCAAACTGTCTGAAATGGATTTAGGCAAAGCCTATCAGCAGTACGGTGGACTCAAAACAGGAACTTCAGTAACAGGCGAAGCACCCAGCATTGGTGGAGTTAAGCAAAATAACGTAATTGGGGTACATAGCAAAAGCCTCATCAAGATAGACCTTAAAGGCAATGCAACTGATTTCACCACCGGAATTGGAGTGGCTGATAGCCACATGGATTGTCAGGCAGCCAATATCACGACCATCCCATTGGCAGATGGCAAACGGGTATTCTACAGCATAACCGATCAAAAGAAAAACTTTGTCGGTGTAGAGGGCGATCTCAACAAAGTGAGTATGGGCAACGTTACTTTCCGTATTCTGGGCGATGGTAAGGAGTTGCTGAACCAACCGATGAAAGCCGGTGAGGCAATGCAAAGTATTCACCTAAAATTGAATGGTATACAGATTCTCGAACTGGTAGTAGAGGATGGTGGCGACGGCCCCAGTGGTGATTTTGCTCTATGGGTAGACCCCACATTCACGTATTTCGAAATTCCACCTACCACCGTCGAAGCAGATTATGCAGGCATACCTCCTCAAATGGATACGCTACGCTGGAACTTCTTGAAGAATAAGATCGGCCGGCTACCCAAGATCACCCTTCCACTTAAAAGAGTCGACTTCGACTGGCTGATTACACCAAACAGCCAGTCTGTAACTGTCTATCGCACATCCGACGGAAAGACGATCGTACTGAGCAATGGACTCATAGCACGTACCTTTCGCATAACTCCCAACTTAGCTACCACCGATATGATTAATTTAATGACCGGTGAGAATATGCTACGGGCAGTAAGCAGTGAAGGAAGTCTGTGTTTAGATGGTAAGAGCTATTCGTTAGGCGGGCTACAAGGACAACCCGAGCGCGGATATATTAAATCCGAATGGATTGAACACATGGCTCCGATACCCCACTCTTTTCTTATTGAAGATTTTGAAATAACCCCACTGAAAGAAAGCATATCGTGGGCACGAAGCCGATGGGCACTTAACAAAGCGCAGCCAACCGGACAAACGCTGACTTTCACTCTACGCGGACAGAATGCATTATCAAAAACAGTCGTTAAACTGCATTACGATCTCTATGATGCCATACCCACTCTACGAAAGCGGATGGAGGTTATCAACGAAAGCGACATTCCTTTTACTCTTGATTCTTTCAAACTGGAACTGCTGGCATTTGCCGAGCCTGAAAGCCCGGTGGGTGGTGATCCACAACTATTTATCAAACCCAATATTTGTATCGAAAGCAACTATGCCTTTGGCGGATTCAACGATAGAGAATCGGAGCAGACCGAAAAATGGATAACGGACCCCGAATACACCTCGCAATGCAATTATGCTATGCAAACGCCCTGTATACTGGAGGTGTCTCCTAAAATAGGTCCCGATGTATTGATAACCAAAACTGACCCCTTTACATCGTTTGATGTGTATGAGATGCCTTATGACAGTGATGACCGCGAACGAAAAGGGTTGTTTAAACGCCGGATGTATAGCACCGTTGCTCCATGGATAACGGAGAATCCTATTTTCATGCATCTCACCAGCATAGAACCTCAGGTAGTAAAAACAGCGATTGATCAATGTGCCGAAGTTGGATATGAAATGCTTATTCTCAGCTTTGGCAGTGGAGTAAACATGGAAAGTACAAACCCCGAACACCTCAAAGCAATAAAGCAACTCGTCGACTACGCCAACCATAAAGGAATAGAACTGGGCGGTTACTCTCTTTTATCGAGCCGGTGGATCAGCGATGAGGTAGACGTGATTAACCCAAAGACCGGAAAGCGCGGCGGAATGATCTTTGGCAGTTCTCCTTGCCTATGCAGCGAATGGGGAAAGCACTATTTTGATCAGATCAAAACATTCGTACAGCAAACAGGTTTCCGGGTTTTCGAGCACGATGGTTCGTATCCGGGCAATCTTTGCGCATCGACCACCCATAAATACCACAACGGACTACAAGACTCTCAATGGAAGCAGTGGAAAAAAATCACCGATCTATATCGTTGGATGTGCGAAAACGGAATCTACATCAACGTACCCGATTATTATTTCCTCAGCGGATCGACGAAAACCGGCATCGGATACCGTGAAGTGAACTGGTCTTTACCACGCGACCGCCAACTGATCCACGGACGTCAGGTCAATTACGCAGGCACATTCGACCGTCCTGCTTCTGCCTGCTGGACCTTTGTGCCGCTGGTCGAGTATCACGGAGGAGGCGAAGCGGCTACACTCGAACCTTTGAGCAAACACCTGGAGAGCTATAAACTGCACATGATACAAAACTATGGTGCAGGCATTCAGGCTTGCTACCGGGGACCTCGGTTGTATGACACCGACGCAACAAAACAGACCGTAAAAGAGGTTATAGATTGGTATAAGAAGTACCGCACGATTCTAAACAGCGACCTTATACACCTGCGCAAGGCCGATGGTCGTGACTGGGATGGGTTTATGCATGTCAACCCTTCGGGAGATGAAAAAGGGTTTGCGCTATTCTTCAATCCTACCGATGAGGAGATGAAACGAACCATCCACTTACCGCTTTACTATACGGGATTAACAGACAAAGCTGCTATCTCTTGCGAAGAGAGCAAAGCCAAAACCTACAAACTGAAGAGAGATTATTCGGTAGAACTACCTGTCACCATCCCCGCCAATGGATATGTGTGGTATGTGATTCGATAAAAACAAAAAATTAACCGGGCATACACGATCGAGGTAACGCAAATAGCCTTATCTTTACAGAAGTAAACTTAAAGCCCGAACAGATGATAAACCCCATTTATCTCCCCAACCAAGAGCGATACAGCAGTGGTATGAAGTATCGCAGATGCGGTAAGAGCGGTATCCTGCTTCCCGAAGTATCTCTAGGACTATGGCATAACTTCGGAGACGTAGACACCTTTGCCAACTCGTTGCAAATGGCACATTATGCCTTTGATAACGGAATCACACACTTTGATCTGGCCAACAATTACGGTCCTTCCTTCGGATCGGCCGAAGAGACATTCGGACAGATCATGAAAAAATCATTCATGCCCTACCGGGATGAATTGTTTATCTCCTCCAAGGCCGGACATGAGATGTGGGCAGGCCCTTACGGCGAATGGGGATCACGCAAGAATCTCATGGCAAGCCTCGACCAAAGTCTCAAACGAATGAACCTGGAGTATGTCGACATATTCTATTCGCACCGGTACGATCCCAACACCCCTCTCGAGGAGACCTTGCAGGCACTTGTAGACATGGTTCGTCAAGGCAAATCCTTGTATGTGGGTATCTCCAAATATCCCAAAGAGGCAGCCGCATTCGCCTATCAATACCTTAAAGAGCGTGATGTACACTGCTTACTTTATCAAGGCAAGTACAACCTGTTTAACCGTGAACCCGAAAAAGAGGGTATTTTGCAACAGGCCAAAGAGAGCGGAACCGGGTTTATTGCTTTCTCGCCATTGGCTCAGGGACTACTGACCAACCGTTACTTACACGGCATCCCCGAAGATTCAAGAATAGCACGAGGAGGATTTTTGAAGAAAGAGCAGCTAACCGACGATACATTGAAGAAAATCAAAGCACTGAATGGAATAGCAGCGCAACGAGGACAGACATTGGCCGAAATGGCCTTGGCATGGGTGTTGAAAGACGATTTGGTCAGCTCCGTTATCATTGGTGCAAGCTCGGTAAACCAATTGGCGGACAATCTGAAAGCGATTGAAAACACCTCATTCAGTACAGAAGAGATACGCTTAATCGAATCTGTATAAGGTTTATTTGTTCATTTATTTCCCTTTCTCAACAGCTCTTCTATCTCTTACATAGCAAGAGTACGTACTTTATGCAGCAATCATATACTAGTTTATAACTCATTGAGTACGTACTCTTACGGTTATAAAGTACGTACTCTTTTATCTACTGAATATCAAGCAGTTACAAGATAAAAAACATCAAGATAGAACTATATCTTGTATACAAAAATAACCTCAGCTTGTATGGCTGGTAACAAACACGAGCCGGGCATAGCTCCCGGCACCATTTATCAAAACGTTAATTGCTTATAGCTCCTGAAATCCTCGCCCGTAGGGTTTTGGAATACGTGCAGATCAAATTCGGGGATAATAGCCAGTACATGATCGAAAACGTCGGCCTGCAATCCTTCATAGGGTACCCACGCCTTTACGGCAGAGAAAAAGTAAAGCTCGAGGGGAATACCCAACTCGGTAGGTTGCAACTGACGCACCATGCAGGTCATGTCTTGGTTTACATTAGGCAGACTGCGCAAATAATTGTTCAGGTAGACACGAAACACACCCAGATTGGTTTGCCGACGACCATTGACCAGCACAGAATTATCAATGCCATTCTCTTTGTTGTAAGCAGTAACTACCTGCTCGGTTTCTTCTATATAGTCTTTGAGCAAACGAATCTTACGGTATTTATCGAGCATCTTGGGAGTACAAAACTTTACGCTGTTCATATCGATATTGATGGAGCGTTTCACCCGCCGACCACCCGACTCTTCCATACCTCGCCAGTTTTGAAACGAGTCGCTTACCAAGGCATAGGGGGGAATGGTGGTGATGGTATTGTCCCAATTACGCACTTTGACCGTATTGAGGGTTACTTCGATCACCGTGCCATCGGCTCCGTACTTGGGCATGGCAATCCAATCGCCTACTTTCAACATATTATTGGCCGAAAGCTGAATGCCCGAAACAAAACCCATGATACTGTCTTTGAACACTAGCATAAGTATAGCCGCCGAGGCTCCCAAACCGGTGAGTAAAACAACGGGCGATTTATTAATTAAAATGCTGACAATGGCAATACCTCCAACAAAGATCAGCGTTACCTGAGCCGTTTGCAACAACCCCTTCAACGGACGGTCGCGGAACTGCTCGCGTTGGTTATACACATGGTAAACGGCCGAAAGGAAGACACTGATGAAGCGCAAGAAAACAACAATGATGTAAATCATACAGATACGCTGAATGAAATCAAGCGTCGCTTCCTTCTCGATAGTCATCGGAATAAAAATGTAAATCAATACCGGAGGCACCAGGTGACTGAGATGAATCATTACTTTGCGATCGAACACAATATCATCCCACGTTGCTTTGGTCTGTTTTACCAACTTATGCACAAGTTTGAGTATGATATGCCGACAAACCAAATCGGCTATAAAAGCAATGAATATGATAAGCAGGGTAGCGATGACCTGATCCAGTGAATCGGCCCACGAGGGGGTTAACCCCATTGCCACGAGCGTGGCATTTATCTTTTCAACAATCTGTTCCATATCTATTTGTTCTGAGCAATAAATTCTTTAAGATCTTCGCGCAGCCATTGATGAAGATACAGCGACTTATAAGCGCTATTCTTGCGTAGCATAATCTCTACGTTTATCTGGCTGTTCTGGTAGCAGGTCAGTTCGTTCCGGCACTGCTCTTCGGTGGTGGCCAACCGTTTTATCTCTTCTTCCCGCTCCCGGCGAAGGAGGGTGCAAACGGGCGTCAGAAGCTTCATCACAACATTGTCCATAATATGATGCCCTTGCATGTACAAATAAGTCGTATCGGGTACCAAGCCCAGTCGTTCCATCTCTTTTGTGAGTGCACCCACAGAGCCTGTCCATTGAGGAAACTGTGCTTTCAATGCCGCCAAACGGGCGTTCACCTTCTGTTGCATCTTCTCCAAACAAAGTTCCGGACGACGGACGTTGACATCGAGCAGGCGAGTACAGGAATTAAAGTCGCTCATGCTAAAGGTATTCGTATCGCGCTGACGATAGAACCAGATATTCCATAAAAAAAGCGGATAGGCTATCTGCGAATAGCGGGTCATGAAGGCTCTGAAGTCAATCAATTGCCGGTCGTTCAACGTCGATTGCACACAAACCTCATGCAAACTATCGGCATAGCAATGATGATTTTCAATGGCATAAGCATACGTTTGAAAGATGTAGCGGTTTGCATTGATTTTATGTGAAAGAGCGGTAACTCCCTGTAATAAAAAGTCGTAATCACTATCTACACAAGCAATCAGGCTCTTTCCCAGTTCGGCTACGTTGAGCGTATTCATAAGCACCATCTTCTTTCCTTTGGACAAGGTGGTAGCCGAGGGCAGCATCACCTGAAAATAACATTCATCGTTTTCGAACTCTTCGAGCAGCGAACGCCAAAAGGCAATATCGTCGTAACTCTCCACATAGGCCACAATTCGCCGGCGAGCTTTCTTGGGGTAAAGCCTTTGAGCCGCATGAAAATAAGAAGAGGTAATATTGTCGCGAAGTTGAACTGCCATAGTATACGTAATTACTTAATGATTACCCATAATCGGGGTGGCGATATCGCTTACTTCGGTTACTGCATCCAGCCAACCTTCCATGATTACGGCAGGCGAGTGGGTAGACAGGATAATCTGAACATTCGGGTTCAACTCGCGGATCATGGCTATTAGTTTCTGTTGCCATTCGATGTGAAGCGATGCCTCGGGTTCGTCCATAAAGAGCACGCAGTGGGCATTGTCTTGCACCAGCGCAGTGAGTAGAATGATCAACATCTGCTTCTCGCCCGAGGAGAGTTTGTAAGGAAACAGCAGTTCATCATCCTGATAAAAGGCTATATCGTTTCGCTTGCGGTCGATCCGTTTGCGGGTATAGCTGAATAGTTCATCGATCAAATCCTGAAATAGCCGTTTGGGTTTAGACAATGAGGCAGCTTGCTCTTGATCGGCTGCATTGCCACTGCCCAGAAGCTCAATCATCCGGTTGCCGATATTGACTTGATAATCGAGATACCGGCGTTGCAATAGATAGAGTTGCCAATCGAGTTCCGACTTCACATTCTTATCGGCCATACGGGCTGTAAAGTCGCCCATTATCAGGGGGCGATCGTAACTACGAATCACATCGTAGCAAATAGAAGTGGCATGCGGGTTGTTGAAGAAGAGGTGCACGCCATTCTTTACATTGCTCGTTATCTCGCCCGATATTTCATCCAGGTAGTTTACAGACCGATTTAAAATCGTTGTTTTACCTACTCCGTTGATACCCGAAAGAATGTTCACATCGGGGCGTAGATCCCAAGCGATATTGTATCGCTCCCATAATCCTTTGATTTCAATGCGCTTGATGTAATTGACTTGCTGCTTCATAAGGCTAATGCTTTAGATTAAGGCAAATATATGCATTTCCAACGACAAATTGGTTACCTTTGCCGGAGTTTTCAATTAAGGAATAGAAAGATGAGTAATGATAAGAATGTAAAGGGACATTTGCTCGCCCTTACAGCCAATGTTATGTGGGGATTGATGTCTCCAATCGGTAAATCAGCGCTTCAGGAGTTTTCGGCCATGTCGCTTACCACCTTCCGCATGGTGGGGGCAGCCATTGCATTTTGGTTATTGTCGCTTTTTTGCAAACACGAACAGGTAAGCAGACGGGATATGTTGCGCATTGCTTGTGCATCGCTCTTTGCACTGGTTTTCAATCAGGGTGTTTTTATCTTCGGCCTCTCGCTCACCTCTCCGATCGATGCATCGATTGTAACCACCACCTTGCCTATCATCACTATGATTGTAGCGGCACTCTACCTGAAAGAGCCTATTACGAATAAAAAAGTATTGGGGATTGTAGTCGGAGCAATCGGTGCGCTGACACTGATTCTGAGCAGCCAAGCATCGGGTGCCGGAAGTGATGGCCTTTGGGGCGACTTGCTTTGCTTGGCAGCACAACTCAGCTTCTCTATCTACCTAACCGTATTCAAAGGACTTACGCAGCAATACTCGGCAGTCACCATCAATAAGTGGATGTTTGTATTTGCGTCCATGTGTTACCTGCCGTTTACCTATCACGACATAGCGGTGATTGATTGGAGTACCATCTCCACACCGGCCATCTGGCAAGTATTATATGTGGTACTGGGAGGTAGCTTCGTTGCCTATATCTGTATCATGACGGCTCAACGGTTGCTTCGACCAACGGTGGTGAGTATGTATAACTATATGCAGCCCATCATCTCGTCGATAGCGGCAGTGATTATGGGAGTAGGCACATTCGGTTGGCAGAAAGGCATTGCCATTGCACTTGTATTTATGGGTGTGTGGATTGTAACACAGAGCAAGGCGAAAGCCGATATGGAAAATGCAAAAAAATAGAACGCAGTATCTTTCGCCTGCGTTCTACTTAGTAATTGATTCTTTATTTTTTCAATGCTTCAAAGTAAGCATCCAGTAGCTTTTTAGCGGCTACAAAAGAGGTTAGGTTACGGTCGAGCACCTGTTGTTCTCTTTCGCCCAGCATCTTTTCGATCATCGGATTGTGATAGAAGCTATCGCGAAGATGTTCGTTGATGGTTTCGTACATCCAGTATTTGCTCTGTTCGTTGCGACGAAAATCGAAATAGCCGTTTGCCTTAACAAAGTCGATGTATTGATAAACCATGTCCCAAATCTCTTTAACACCCGTATTGTAGAACCCCGAATAGGTGAGCACCTGCGGAGTCCATCCCGACTCGGGTGCGGGAAAGAGGTGTAATGCATTGCGAAATTGCGAAGCAGCCAGTTTGGCTTTATCGATGTTATTGCCGTCGGCTTTATTGATCACAATACCATCGGCCATCTCCATGATGCCTCGTTTGATGCCTTGCAGCTCATCGCCCGTTCCGGCCAGTTGAATGAGGAGAAAGAAATCGACCATCGAATGTACGGCAGTTTCGCTTTGCCCCACTCCTACTGTTTCAACAAATATCTTATCAAAGCCGGCAGCTTCGCAAAGCACAATCGTTTCGCGTGTTTTACGAGCTACACCGCCCAATGAACCCGCCGACGGGCTGGGACGAATAAAGGAGTCGGGATGTACCGAGAGTTTCTCCATACGAGTTTTATCGCCCAGAATACTACCTTTGCTCCGCTCGCTGCTGGGGTCAATGGCCAATACAGCCAACTTTCCACCTTGCTGGAGCACATGCAGTCCGAATACATCAATCGATGTACTCTTGCCCGCACCGGGCACGCCGCTGATACCGATACGCACGGAGTTGCCTGCATAGGGCAAACATTTTTCAATGACCTCCTGTGCGATAACCTGATGTTCGGTTCTCACACTCTCTACCAGCGTCACAGCTCTACTCAGTGTGGTTACATCGCCCTTAATAATTCCTTCCACGTAATCGCCTACAGACAGATGACGTTTCTTAGTACGCTTCAGGTAAGGATTAACGGACGAGGGCTGCTCGATACCTTTATTCACTATCAGCCCTTTATACTCTTCGCTATTTTCGGGATGTACCATGATTAATTAAGAATTTAAAATGAAGACTTAAGAATGAACAGATCACACCCGCTTACCTCTTTAGGTTGATCTCTACCTTTGGATGCGTCGGGTCGTTTGTAATCATCAGAATACGTAAATGACGTTTCTTCTTAGCCACCTCGTGTTTATGAATCGTTACACGTAGCTTCGTGCTTTCGCCGGGCTGCAACACCGTCTTCTTCAAACTGACTCCCACAGCCGGATTAAACACTTGAAGCTTGCTGATCTGCAAAGGAGAGCGACCGGTATTACTGATCACAATATCTTGCGATGCCTTACTTTTCCTTGCCAGACGCGAACTAAAGTTAATGTTCGTTTCGGACAAACGGATGGCAGGTGCATTCATTTTATCCTGCTCGCTCATCTTTGAGAAGTCGGGAAGCAGTACGGCCGAAACCGGAATCTCGTTCTCATCGCTCACCTTATCACCGGCAAAACGTGCCAGGTAAACAGAGGCTTGTGTGAGTCCCAAATCGGTCAGTCCGTTAGAGTCGAGAGTTAACTTGACCGTTCCTTTTTTACCTTTGAGCAGTACTTCGGGGGTCTTCTCCATTTTCAGATAAGGGGGCAAGTGCATCAATACCGGTTCGTACGGACGATCTGATAGATTGACCACACTGAACGTAATCGAAGGCTGCTCGCCACGATGAACTTCGGGGAAAGCAATTTCGGTTAAGTCGGTACGAATGTTACCGATTACATGCGGATGGGTTTTGGTGAAGTCTTTGACCTCTTGCACTACCTCGCCGGCAAATTTAAGATATACCAACTCGGGTTGTGCATTGCTGTAGATACCGATTGTTTTCTCGAAACGCCCCAATGCTTTGGCATCAAACGAGGCAGTTATCGTTCCCTTTGCACCAGGTGCAATGGGTGTTTTCGTCCAAGAAGCTACCGAACAGGCACACGAGGTGGTTACGTTGGTTAGCACCAACGGTTTATCACCTGTATTCGTAATGGTATACTCTACCGTAACCGGACGTTTCCATTCTATCTGCCCAAAATTGTGAGTTTCCTTGTTTGACGAGATACGAGGCTGTGCCAAAGCCATTACTGCACCCACAAAGGTAAAAGCAAACAGAGCGAGAATACGATTATATTTCATGTAGTTAGTTTCGTTTTATTGTTTAGAGGGGCAAAGATACGAATTTACGCTAAGTTTTGGGCACGTATCGGATGGATAGTGCCCAAAAATTACTTCACGATTATTTGCATCCCCCGCGAATGAGCCACAAACTCAGGGGCATAAGCACTCTGAATCGTAGCCAGACCGGTTTCGTACGTGCCAGCCCTACTAACACGATAGCCCGATTGGAGCACATATACTCCTTTATTCAATTCGTCAAAGAAGAAGTTGGTCGAAGCGTCTTTACTATCCATATAATATCCCAACCCGTTGGACCATTGGTAGCCCGACAGACTAAGAATAGGTTCCATACAGGCAGCGAACTGATCTTTCAACTGAACAAACTGCATTGTGCGATCCAAACGGATGGTAAGGCGGGATACCACCTTATCGCCAATAGACAAAGGCATACCCGGAGTAAGAGGTTCCAGTTGACGAACCTTATTCGTCACTCTCTCCACATAGAGTTTCTTCTCTACGGCCAACTCTCCACCTTGTTCTCCGACCCGATCAATCGCTTCCAAATACTGTCCGTATACCGCACCCCAAGCGATGCCGCCGCTGTTCTTCTCCACAGTAATGCGTCGGGCATCGACTACCTTGGAACCGGTAAATGTCTTTTTGATGTAATCCAATCCCGGGATGGCTCCTTGCGAAGCATTCGTTTCCATGACCTGACCGCCAATCGTTATGCGTACATTGCCCTGATCGGCAAGCAGATTTACTCCGGTACTGAGCAAACCATACACCGCATCAACCGTAGCTACCGGCGAACTCCACTGTTGTGTCTGCTTCTGTCTGAGCAACCATATTTTCATTCCTTCGACTACGGCCGAGTCTTTGCTTACCTGTTCGAAAGCCTCCATCACTGCCACATGGGCGGGAATCTGAAGATCGTTCCAACGGGTAGGTACACCCGAACGGGCAAATGAAAGTCCCTGATCGGGCATAGGTACCAAGTGTTCTTTGAGAGAAGCCATAAAGGCATTGGCCTGCTTCGATTGCCCGGCTTGCTTCAGGATAACCGCCGCCATCGCTTTATCGCGCATATTGATGGTAGATAACATAGCAGGCAGTTGCCCCAAAAAATAGCGATAGGCCTCTCTGTTCTCTTCGGGAACCGACTCGTTAGACAGGGCTATGAGATAGAGATACTTCAAGGTAGTCGCAGACAATCCTGTCTGTTTTCCTCCTTGCTCCTCAGCCTTGCGAATCGCTTTATACTCCTCTAGTGCTTGGCGGTGCAGGTAGCCGAAAGCCGATTGCTGCATCGCTTGCGCCTGTACATCGAGAGGTTGTCCCGTAAGCATGGCTAAACGCACATTCGTTTCGACCACAAAATCGGTTATGAAGATGCTTCCTCTCATGCCTTTGTACCAAGACCAAGAGCCATCGGCCAACTGCAATTCTTTGAGTTTGGCCAGTGCGGTAAAGTTGTTGTTGCGAATATTATTGAGGTCGAACAAGGTACCGATACGCTCTTGTTGCTGCTGTTCGGTCTGTGCCTGCATCACCCACGGCGATTCGGCCAACAGAATATTCTTCACCTCCTGATTCTTTTGGAGGTTGCTCAGGAAAGTCTCTTTCGTGCCTCCGCTACGCTTCCAGTTCTCGAACAGTGTACGAATGCGGGGCTGACTGTTCATGATATAAGAAGCCAGTGTATTGGCGTAGTGCATCGATGCCCAGTCAATGGCGTTATCGCTTTGCGGTTGAGCAAGCGATGGAAGTGCCTGTACGGCATACCAAGCAGGATTGCCTGCGAACTCGACAGTCAGTCGGCGGTTCGTAGCCGAAGGGCTGTGACGGTTAAACAGGCTGTCGAGACCGAAGGTTCGTTTCTCTTTTCCATTCATCACCATCGGCACGGTTTCGGTCAGATTCACCTTATTGCTCAATACGGGTATCAATTGCTGTTCGCCATCGCTGAACGTACCTCCATCGGCTACCATACGGCAACCCAACAAATCGTATGCATCGCTAACGGCAAAACCGAAGGTTACCGAAGTCGTCTTTCCGGCTTCAACGGCAAAGGGTTGTTTGAGTGTACGAATCACCTTATCCGTCATCGGATCGAAAAGAATAAAGGTAGTTACACCATTCATATTCTTTCCGGTGAGATTTGCAATGGAGGCTGCCACCGTTGTTTGGTCGCCTACACGAACAAAACGAGGCAGATTGGGAGTAATCATAAACTCTTTGCTGGTAGTAACCTCAGCGTTGAACATACCCGTAAGCATTCCTTTAGTATGGGCATAACCGCGGAAGTTCCAGCGGGTCAAGCTCTGAGGCATGGTGAAGGAGAAGGCAATCTCTCCTTGCTCATTGGTGCGCAACTGCGGATAGAAGAAGGCCGTTTCGGCAAAGTTCGTGCGCAGCTCGTTATCGGCCTCAGGTAGTGTTTGATCGACTATACCGGCCGGGCTTTCTTCGGTTACATCGGCATAAGCCTCCCGTTCAGACATCAGGCCACTGAGCTTACCGGCAAACGGCAGATCGGCGTTTCCTTTCATCAGCGAGGCTCCACGTACTACAACCCGGCTATTTGTGCTTGAGTAACCAAAAACCACAGATTCCTCCAGCCGTTGTTCGGGCAGAGCGAAACGGTCGTAAACCAGTTCGGGCACAGTAAAGGTTTTCATCGGGAAGTCATAATAGAATTCACTACCGCGTGCATATCCTTCCATCCACCGAACCGAAGGCAATGGCAGATAATAATAGAGTTGCAGTGACTGCCGTTGGTTCCATATCTTATCGAGCGAAGCATCATACATGGTAGCCAACATCTCGGCTGCTGCCGGCAATGCCTGTGGAGTACGAATGGTCAGTTTCCACTCCTCCTGTCCACCGGGGCGGAGTTTATCGCGGAATACATCCCACTTCAAGGTTAGGTTTTTATCCGCCAAACGTCGACGCAACTCTACTTGCCGACGGTATATCTTTTGATCTTTTACAAAACAGAAACTAATGGTCAGTCCGTCTCCGTAGGATTCGAGATAAGGATAATCAAAACGGACAATCGAGTCCGACAACTGTAAAACACGGCTTTCCAACTGCTTATTCCCGCAGAACACATCGGCCATTACATAGGCATTCTTCATCGAAGTGCCAAAGTAGAACAGTGCCGGATGTGCATCATCAAACGAAGTATTGGGAGCATAGAACCACTCTGCCGTATCTACCGCCGGTCGTGTATCGTGTGCCGAGAAGAGTACGATGCGGGTCTTGTAAGTCACCTCCCGCCCTTGCTCATCGTTGGCAGTGAGCACCAATTGATAGGCTCCCGAAGGCAATTGTTTCCAGTCGGGAAGCAAGCACTCCTTGTTCGATGTAAAGGTTCCCGTATAGGCAGCCTGTTGAGCTACCTGAGCATCGTTCCGGTTCGACTCTTCGTCTAACTGACGAGTCAAGTAAGGGTAAAGTTTCACCGTACCTTGCACGGCTACCGGTTGTTGGTTGAGGTTCGTCGCCTGAAACGTAGCCGCAATGGAATCGTCCTTGCATACATTGCCTTGCAAGGTTGTGCCAAGAATCAGCGACCGATTACCCACAGGCAGGTTGTACGAAGCAGTCTGTGTTTCACCGGACAGATTCGTCACTGTGGCATCGATACGGAACAGGTAGTAACCATTCTCCATCTCCTTCGCACCCTCCAACGATACAGGAATACTGAAAGTACCCTCCTCGTTGAGCGATACAGTGCCCGAAGCCGTCAGATCGCCTCCCGAATACGGCATTCGCCAACCAAACCGCAGATTACGCGTTACGGTATACTGTACCGGAAGATTTTGTAGTGAAACTCCGCTAAAGGTCTTCGCCTGCCCCTTTACCTCTACCCGATCGCCCAAACGATACGATTGAGCAGTCTGATCGAACGTAATATCAAAGGTAGGACGTTTGTAATCTTCGACTCGGACGGTAGTCTCTCCCACCGATGTGCGTAAGGTAAACAACCCGTTAAGACA
>POVV01000191.1_pt1 | contig 49461 bp, 48 predicted proteins | sample 1560271 | NCBI WGS metagenome assembly POVV01 (sample SAMN08337232, study PRJNA429181) | Bioreactor metagenome, whole genome shotgun sequencing project. | biome: cows' rumen and soil; feature: anaerobic; isolation source: anaerobic chemostat enrichment culture, galacturonate as sole carbon... | reverse complement strand
GGCTGTCTGAAGAGATGAATGTCCTCTTGTTGGATGAGCCGACCAGGGGAATCGATGTGGGTGCTAAGCACGAAATTTATAACGTGATTTATGAACTGGCTAAACGAGGTATTGCCGTGGTATTTGCCTCCAGCGATCTGCCAGAAGTTCTCGGCCTTGCCGACCGAATTCTGGTTATGCGTGAAGGTTCACTGTCAGGGGAATTAACTCATGACGGCGCAACTGAACAGAAAGCATTGAGCTTAGCCATGTTAAATACTACCGCTGATGCGGTTGCCTAACAGAGAAGGAAAATCTTCATGTCGACCATACCAACAACCTCAGTATCAGCAAAAGAATCTGGCGCCAAAGCCAGTAATCAAATGAGTCTGTCAAAAATTTGGGACAGCTACGGCATGCTGGTAGTTTTTGCCGTACTGTTTATTGCCTGCGCCCTGTTTATTCCTAATTTTGCATCCTGGATTAATATGCGCGGGTTAGGCCTGGCTATTTCAATGTCAGGCATGGTCGCCTGCGGAATGTTATTCTGTCTGGCCTCCGGTGACTTTGACTTATCCGTCGCCTCTATTATCGCCTGCTCCGGCGTAACCGCTGCCGTGGTGATAAATCATACCGAAAGCATCACCTTAGGCATCGCCGCCGGCTTGCTGCTCGGCGTGGCCTTCGGTTTACTCAACGGCTTTGTTATTGCCCGTTTGAAAATCAACGCATTAATTACAACGCTGGCAACCATGCAAATCGCCCGTGGTTTAGCCTATATCATTTCAGATGGTAAAGCGGTTGGCATTGAAGATGAACGTTTCTTCACGCTGGGAAGCACCAGTTGGCTGGGGATGCCTCTTCCTATCTGGATAACGCTGTTCTGCTTTATTCTGTTCGGATTCCTGCTCAACAAAACCACTTTTGGTCGCAATACGCTGGCGGTTGGTGGCAACGAAGAAGCCTCTCGTTTAGCCGGCGTTCCGGTAGTTCGGACTAAGATTATTATCTTTGCATTATCAGGCCTGATTTCCGCTGCTGCAGGCATCATACTGGCTTCGCGTATGACCAGCGGCCAGCCAATGACATCGGTTGGTTATGAGCTGATTGTTATCTCTGCCTGCGTATTGGGAGGAGTGTCACTAAAGGGTGGTATTGGTAAAATATCTTATGTTATTGCTGGCGTATTGATTCTAGGTACGGTAGAAAATGCGATGAACCTTTTGAATATCTCGCCGTTCTATCAATATGTTGTGCGTGGTCTAATATTACTTGCCGCCGTTATTTTTGACCGTTACAAGCAACTGGCGAAACAAAAAGCCTAGTAGCCAACAGCCCTGAGGAAACAACGTGTATCAACGAATTGCACCTGACTCACAGCCAGATCCTCTGCTTCCCGGATACTCATTTAATGCGTATCTGGTCGCAGGCTTGACACCCATTATCGTTGACGGGCCCCTCGACTTCTTTATCGATCGGCCCAACGGAATGAAAGGTTATATTTTAAATTTAACCATCAAGGGACAGGGCCAGATTTTCGATGGCCAGGATGCATTCTTCTGTAACCCCGGCGATATGCTGTTGTTTCAACCCAAAGAATCACACTACTACGGACGTTCACCAAACAGTGACTGTTGGTATCATCGTTGGATCTATTTCCGCCCTCGGGCATATTGGGCTGATTGGTTAGAATGGTATAGCCAAACCCATAAAGTTGGCCGCATGGCTCTTCCGTCTGAGGCTTTACAGGATGAATTTGAACAGCTGTTTATTTCCATTGAACAAACTCATCAGTCCGGCAGGCGATTGTCTGAAGAGTTAGCGATGAATCTACTTGAGCGCCTGTTGTTGCGCTGTATGGAAGAAGATCCTCAGTCGCCGCAGAAGATAATGGATCCGCGCATTATTGAAGCCTGTCAGTATATGACCAGCAATCTTTCTGACGATGTGCGTATTGAAGATATTGCCAATCACGTTTGTCTGTCCCCTTCCCGCCTTGCCCATCTGTTCCGCGAGCAGGTGGGTATCAATATGCTGCGCTGGCGTGAAGACCAGAGGGTTATTCGGGCAAAACTGCTGTTGCAAACTACTCAGGAATCGATTGCCAGCATAGGACGTATTATCGGTTATGACGACCAGCTCTACTTTTCACGGGTATTCCGTAAGCGGGTCGGAGTAAGCCCTAGCGACTTTCGGCGACGTAACATGGAATTGACGACTTATCCTGAATCTGCAGAGTCGCTCTAACAGATAAATTCAACGCTTCTAATACAAAAATACTCAGCGGGAAGATAAGTAAATTATCTTCCCGTTATTTTATTATCGCATTCTCTTTATCTGGAGAGCCTTATATTATATATAGGTGCCACGTTTCAGCTTTATTAATAGCAAATAACATTATGCTCATTTATTATGCGTATTTATCTTTCATATTTTGCTGCTTATTAATAATAGCAAAAACTCATCATTTCCATGATACTGAGCTTACTTACTACACATATAGATAGCCTGATAAGCGATTATCTTCACAACGATAAAAAATAGCTGATTAATCCCTATAGACTGAAAGGTAAACCTCGCTGAATTAACAACCAACTAATTTGTGATCGCCGTCCCAAAATAGAATGGCAGCGTAAAAATCCATGTAAATAGCGAATATTTACATAACCATTTCACCATTAAAACTCTACAGTCCTCATGCAATAACAACATCAATAGCGGCTTCAACTAAAACGGTTAAGCTTTACTAAATTGTATTTAGTTTTATTTTGTAGCTAACTTTTACATAACACCACGTAGTATAATATGGAAGATTCAGTTTTTTCCCCGCAGTATGTGACGGAAAAAGAACACAGCATCCGCCGATCTAACGGTAAAGGATGTTTTATCTGTTTGCTATATTTAGCACCAGCCAGAGGTATACGATGAGTAAAATGAATTTAAAAAAATTATTATCCGTCAGTTTGCTGGGAATAATGGTTTATTCCACCGGAGCAATGGCAAAAGAAGTGGAAGTCGTTAATATTTCAAAAATAGCTGGCATGCCTTGGTTTAACCGTATGGGTGATGGCGTTACTGATGCGGGTAAAGATTTGGGAATTAAAGCCTATCAGGTTGGCCCTTCCAGTACTGATGCCCCACAACAAGTTAAAATCATTGAAGATTTGATTGCTAAAAATGTCTCGGCAATTACCATTGTTCCGAATGACGCCGATGTGTTGGAACCAGTATTCAAAAAAGCACGCAGTGCCGGAATTGTTGTACTGACTAACGAATCACCGGGACAACCAAGCGCAAACTGGGACGTTGAAATCATCGACAATGCTAAATTTGCAGCAGACAACGTTGAAGAAATGGCTAAAGCCATGGGCGGTAAAGGCGGTTACGTTATCTACGTTGGTGGATTAACCGTTCCTCAGCACAACCTTTGGGCTGACCTGTTTGTTAAATACCAGAAAGAACACTATCCGGAAATGTTTGAAGTCACCAGCCGCATGCCGGTTGCTGAAAACATTGATGATGCCCGCCGTACAACCTTAGATTTAATGAAAGCTTATCCGGAAATGAAAGGCGTGATTGCTTTCGGTTCTCAGGGTCCGATCGGTGCCGGCCGTGCAGTTAAAGAAAAACGCGCTCGTGATAAAGTATTCGTCTTCGGCATGATGATTCCTTCACAAGCGGCGTCTTTAGTTAAGAGCGGTGATATCGCGATGGGCGTAACCTATGATCCGGCATCTGCGGGTTATGCGTTAACCGCCGTTGCCAACAAAATTATCAAAGGCGAAGAAATCACTAAAGACTTAGAGATTCCAAACCTGGGTAAAGCTGATGTCGATATGGAAAAACGCGTAATTAAGTTCCATAAAGTCCTGCGCGTAACCAAAGATAACGTTGATAGCTTGTATTAATGGATTGATACCCAAGTGACCGGCGTTATCGCAGTGCTACATATAGCTGGCTGCAACAGCGCCAAATACTCAGGGTAACTAATACGTCCTTGTCGATAACCTGCGGCAGGGACGTATTCTATGGATTCGCATAAAATTGGTACATCCCTAAGTTACTTCGAGATGCAGGTAGGCGGCAATTGAAAGAGTCCCAATGACTTACTCCAGTAAGTGATTCGCGGGAGTAAGTGCAGCCAACACCCCAACATTCTGAAGGGCGACGGGTATACAGCCAGTAAGAGGTAGAAATGACACCCTTTATTTCACTGGGAAACATCAGTAAGACCTTCTATGGCGTGAAGGCCCTGGACAACATGGCATTAACGCTGATCCCTGGAGAAGTCCACTGTTTGGCCGGGCAAAATGGCTGTGGTAAATCAACGCTGATAAAAATCATCTCCGGTGTTTATCAACCGGACGCCAACGCTGAAATCATTATTGATGGCAAACAATACACAAATCTCTCTCCAATAGACTCCGTCAAAGCGGGCGTTCAGGTTATCTATCAGGATTTGTCGTTGTTCCCTAACCTGACCGTGGCTGAAAACATCGGTATTAACCAGTATCACCACCATATGCTGGTTAACAAACGTGAAATTCGCCGTATCGCTGAACTCACAATAAAAAGCATTGATGCCAAACTTGATCTTGATGCCACGGTAGAATCCCTGCCAATCGCTCAGCGCCAGATCGTGGCCATCTGCCGGGCACTGTCTCAGGAAGCCAAGCTGATCATTATGGATGAGCCTACGGCCTCACTAACCATGCAGGAAGTAAAAGGCTTGCTGCGTGTAGTTCACGACCTGAAAAAGCAGAATATCTGTGTGGTTTTTGTCAGCCACCGTTTAGATGAGGTTATGGAGATTTCTGACCGTATTACCGTGCTAAAAGACGGAAAGTTGGTTGGTACCTACCCTGCATCAGAAATAGACAATAAGAAACTGGCCTTCCTGATGACAGGAAAAGAATTCTCTTATGCCGTGCTGCCACCGATTACCCAAAATAATGATGTCGCACTGGAAATCAAAAATCTCAGCCGCGGTGAAGAATATAAAAACGTCTCCCTTAGCGTTCATAAAGGTGAAATCGTTGCCATTACCGGGCTGTTAGGCGCTGGCCGCACCGAGCTTTGCCTCAGCCTGTTCGGTTTAACTAAACCGGATTCAGGTCAGATTCTGTTGGAAGGAAAACCGGTCAACTTTTCCAGTAACCGCGATGCGGTAAAAGCCGGTGTCGGTTATGTCTCTGAAGATCGGATGAGCACCGGTCTGGTCATGGAGCAATCCATTAACGACAACATTATTTCAACCGTGCTCGAACGTTTAAAAACGCCGTTGCAACTGCTCGATAAATCTAAAGCCGATAAAGTCGTTAGCGATTTGGTTGAACAGTTAACCATAAAGATTGGTAGCGTTCATTTACCGGTCAATACCTTATCTGGTGGTAATGCTCAACGTGTTGCCATTGCAAAATGGCTGGCAATTAATCCTAAGGTTCTCATTTTGGATGCGCCAACCGTGGGCGTCGATATCGCCAATAAAGCAGGGATTTATCAGATTATTTCTGCCCTGTCGCAAAAAGGAATCGCCGTACTCATGATTACCGATGAGATCGATGAAGCATTCTTTAACAGTCATCGGATTTTAGTCATGCGTAAAGGCGAGATTACTGCCGAGTTTTTACCGGGACAAACAACGGAAGCCGCACTGGCAGAGGTAGTAAATGGTTAATAAATTAGGGATAAAACCCCATGAGATATTTCTGGGCTTAACCATATTGGTGATTGGTGGATACCTTTCATTCGCCACCGCTGACTTTATGACGTTTGGCAATATCTACGATTTAGTCAATAACTACGCGATGTTGACTATTCTGGCCTGCGGTCTGTTCATCGTACTGATTTCAGGCGGTATTGATATTTCATTCCCGGCAATGACGATCATTTCACAGTACGTTATGGTGACGCTGATTCAGGGAACAACCGGCAACTTTGCCATCGCTTTTGCCCTGTCTGGCGGTATTGGCCTGCTGCTGGGGCTGGTCAATGCGGTATTAGTTAATCGGTTAAAAGTCCCGTCGATCATCATAACTATTTCAACGCTGAATATTTTCTATGGCCTGTTGCTTTATCTGACCAAAGGTATCTGGCTGTATAGCTATCCTGAGTGGTTTGAACAAGGTATTTCACTGTTTCAGTTTACCGCCGCAGATGGTTATGACTATGGTCTGAACTTACCGATCATTACGCTGGTTGTTGTCGTTGCCCTGACGGGTTTCATCATGAACCGGACCAGCATTGGCCGAATGATTTATGCCATGGGCGGTAATAAAGAAGCCGCTTCCCGTATGGGGTTTGGCATTCTTAAATTACAGCTGTTTGTCTATGGCTATATGGGGCTGATGTCCGGCGTTGCGGGCGTTGTTCAGTCAGCAACGGTCTTAACCGTCGCGCCTGATTCACTATTAGGTTATGAGTTAACGGTTCTGGCTGCGGTAGTGCTTGGCGGAACCAGCATTGTGGGCGGCCGGGGAACGCTATTAGGCACCCTGCTGGGCGTTATTTTATTAGCCGTATTACAAAATGGACTCAACCTGTTAGGCATCTCCTCTTACTGGCATACGGTGGTTACGGGTTTAGTTATTGTCGTAAGTATTAGTATGACGGCATGGAGCCAGCGTAAAGGTCAGGGGGCATAACCATGAGCGCAAGAAAAGTAAAAGATAATGTAGAGATCTACTTAAGCCTGCTGATTGGTGTTGTGGTCGTTGCCTTCAGTATCCTTATGCCTGATATTTTCTGGTCATCGGCTAACTTCCAGTCTATCGCCTCTCAGATGCCGGTGCTTGGCGTATTAGCGCTGGCCATGGCGGTCACTATGCTGACAGGCGGAATCAACCTGTCGATTATTGCCACCATGAATGCCTGTGGTTTAGTGATGGCCTGGGTAGCGACTAACTACCCACCGACTATTGGCAGCATGGCGCTGGTCGTTCTGGCCGGTATGGCAATGGCGATTATCATTGGTGGTATCAACGGATTTTTAATCGCGGTAGTTAGGGTTTCACCGATTCTGGCCACGCTGGGAATTATGACCCTGCTTAACGGTATCAATATTTTGATATCCAAAGGCTCGGCGATTTCTAACTTCCCGGATTATATTCTGACCATCAACAGCACTAATCTGCTGGGGATTCCGGTCCCGCTATTGGTGTTTTTAGCCGTAGTTGCGGTTATGTGGGTTATTTTAGAGAAGTCAGCCTTTGGCCGGACAATCTATCTGATCGGCTCTAACGAACAGGCAACCCACTATTCCGGTATTAATACCCGTAAGACGATCGTTTGGGTTTATATCCTGTCATCGATGCTATGCGTAATTGCAGCCCTGCTTATGATGTCAAAACTTAACTCAGCGAAAGCCTCTTACGGCGAGTCTTATCTGCTGGTATCGATTCTGGCTGCGGTATTGGGCGGTATTAATCCCGATGGCGGATTCGGTAAAGTCTTCGGCATGGTAATGGCACTGATACTGCTGCAAATGCTGGAGAGCGGGCTGAATATTCTCGGCGTAAGTAGCTATATTACTATGGCTCTCTGGGGCGGGCTGTTGCTGGCGTTTATCTTCCTGAAGGGGATTAACCTTTCGCAGCTGTTTAAGAAATAACATTTCTCTTCCGTGAAAAAGGCCCGATAAATATCGGGCCTTTTTAGTCTAATGGCGAAATAGCTTAATTTAATGACAGCGTAAATTTCGTCCGTAAAGAGAAAGACGGTTACTGCGGGTGCTCCGATGGCTTACGCCACTACGACCCGAGCGGCGGCCTCACCCTCAAATTAACTATTTTTAACACCATTCATACTGAAGTTCCGACTAATCTCTAAAGTTATTAAACTGGAACGGTTGCCCCAGTTCAGCGCCTCTGATCAACGCCATTACGCCCTGTAGATCATCACGAGCCTTGCCGGTTATCCGCACCTGATCGCCCTGAATTTGAGCCTGAACTTTTAACTTACTGTCTTTGATCAGCTTAACCACTTTCTTTGCCATTTCGGCTTCAATACCCTGCTTGAGCTTCACTTCAACGCTGTAAGTTTTACCGCTGTGTACAAACTCTTCTGGAATGTCTAAGGCACCGGCATCAATACCGCGCTTAGCTAACTTCTCACGCAGAATATCCAGCAGTTGCTGAACCTGAAATTCTGATTCGCTGGTTGCCTTAATAGTTTCATTCTTTTCATTAAGATCGAAGCTGGCCGGTACGTTGCGGAAATCCCAACGCGTTGTGAGCTCACGGCTGGCATTCTCTACGCCGTTACGCACTTCAGGCATATCAATTTCAGAAACGATATCGAAAGATGGCATAAAATTCTTCCTTTTTAATAATGGGTCTTTTAATGAAAATTCTACCCAAATTAATTAACGTTGCAATAAGATAGCCAGCGAGAGAGACCCGATGAGCTTACTAACGTAAGTGATTCGGGTGAACGAACGCAGCTAACGCCGGTGCAACTTCAAGTAAGAAAGGTATAATGTTATGCATGATACCCGTTATCCACCGGCCTGCAAAACTTCAGGCTGAAAATCCTGATTAAAAGGACCTCAAAATGACACCTAGAGCGCTGGTTTGTCTGGCTCATGGCAGTGAAGAAACCGAAGCCGTTACCACTATCGACCTTTTAGTCAGGGCCGGTATTCAGGTTACTACTGCCAGCGTTGAAGGCGATGGCTGTTTGCAAATCGTCTGTTCACGGGGAGTCAAACTACTGGCTGACTATCCGCTGGTTGACGTTGCCGATGAACACTTTGATGCGGTCATTCTCCCCGGTGGCGTAAAAGGCGCTGAGTGTTTTCGTGATAGCCCTTTACTGGTAGAGCGAATTCGCCAAACTCACCTGAGTGGTAATATCGTGGCGGCCATATGCGCCTCTCCGGCCTTGGTGCTGGAACACCATAAGTTATTCCCGCTGGGCAATATGTCGGTCAATCCGGATTTCAAACACCTTATACCGGAAAATAAGTGGGTAGACCGCAGGGTCACTTATGATGAGCGGGTAAATCTGGTCACCAGTCAGGGCCTGGGTACGTCAATTGACTTTGCTCTTAAGCTAATCGAGCTGCTGGTGAGTAGAGAGAAAGCGGCTGAAGTGGCGGGCCCGCTGATGGTAGCACCGGGGATTTACGCCTATATCTGATGATTAAAATTCGGGCGCGAACAACTAAGTTGGTCACGCCCGTTTATTACTGGAATTAAATAGCTGGCCGGCTTATCAGCCTTAAGCCCGATAAACCTTCACATTACTATGACCCTGTTCGATCAAATAAAGTGCCTGCAGGCGGCTCATTACGCCACGATCGCAATACAGCAAATAGGTCTTTGATTTATCCAGCTCGCTGAATGCCGTTCCCAGCTTGTAAAACGGTATCTTTTCTACCGTCACGTCTTCAAGTTTCAACGGCTGACTGTCAGCTTCATCCGGTGCACGGATATCCAGAATCACGTCATTGGTACCAAAAGCCGCCACGGTTTCAACTTCAGCCACCTGAGCCTGAGTCTGTTCTGCAATCTGGCGGATATCGATATTAACCGCTTCATCAACCACGCGGTCCAGAATCGTAAAGTCGAACTTAGCCTCTTCAGCTTCAATTTTGGCTTTTATGGCTTTAACCGTCGGGCTCTTAGAGATCACACCGCAATATTCAGGCATGGTTTTAGCAAAATCTTCAGTGCCTATTTTGCGAGCCATATCAATGATGTGTTCTTTATCGTGGGAAATTAACGGACGCAGAACTAACGTATCCGAAGCATTATCAATCAGTCGCAGGTTGGTTAATGTCTGGCTGGAAACCTGACCTAACGCTTCACCGGTAACAATCGCCTGAACGCCATAACGCTCGGCCATTGCAGAAGCTGCGCGGACCATCATACGTTTAAGCACCACACCCATCTGGCCGTCATCCACATTCTCCAGAATTTCCCCCACTACCGGAGCAAAATCGATCGAGATAAAGCGGACTTTATGCGAACTACCGAATCGGCTCCAAAGATAGTGAGCAACCTGCTTTACCCCAATCTCATGAGCTGCACCGCCCAGATTAAAGAAGCAGTAATGAACCCGACAGCCACGGCGCATCAACATATAGCTGGAAACACCGGAATCGAAACCACCGGAGATCAGTGACAGAACGTCTTCCTGAGTGCCGATAGGGAAACCGCCCAAGCCCGCATAGCGGCCCTGAACCATAATCAGGCGATCGCCTTCTATTTCCAGATTAACCGTCACGTCAGGGTGATTTAACTTAACTTTAGCCGATTCGATATGTTGATTTAAACCACCGCCGACGTAGCGCTCAACGTCCTGAGAGTTAAACTCTTGCTTACCGCGACGCTTAACCCGTACGCAGAAAGTCTTACCTTCTAACTGGTCGCGGAAGTTAGCCAGAGTTTGCTCGAAAATATCATGCATATCGGTATAAGGTGTGTCATCCACGGCAAGAATATGGTGGATACCGGGAATTCTCATTAGCTCGTCACGAATTATCGGGCACTTAGACTGATCTTTGGTGGTCACTTCCAGATGGTCCCAGTGGCGGATAACTGAACATTCTTCGTCGTGTTGTCTCAACACATTACGGACGCTCCCGGTTAAGATTTTGATAAAGCGCTTACGTACAGTGACGCTTTTAATTGTAATTTCCGGGAATAGCTTAATGATAAACTTCATGATAGTTGCGATTACTTACGTAGTTAGAACGAATGAAAAGGGATGATATGGCGATAATGACCATAGCGTTTCTGGGCGTGGAGTATACACCCGGATTAGGGTTTTAGTCACAGATCTTCTGTCAGGAAGAGAAGATTTATCAGCTAGTACGAGTGATTAAAACATCAGAAAAGCGGTAGTTTACCCGCCCCTTATTCCGTTCAACTTCTCGCCGCTAACGGAGACACCTAAAACATAGATATCACCGATGCGGCGGAAGTTTTCTTTATTAACCAAGATATTAGCTGGAGCAGGAAATCTCTAACGTCTTACCCCAGTCCGGGGGCAACTGGGCCAAGTCGTCATATTCCGGTGACTCAGAATAAGGATCCATCAGTCCGTGATGCAAATGTTCCAGCACGCTGACATCATCATTTTCAGCCGCCTCTATCGCCTGTTGGGCCAGGTAATTACGCAGAATTCTTTTAGGATTAACGCTATTCATGGCCTGCTGTCGATGTTCGTCGCTGACCCGATCTTGCTGAAGGCGAGCTACCCATTGCTGATACCAACGATCAAATGCCTCGCGATCGATAAAATCATCCCGCAGAGCAATACTAGAGCTGGCCTGCTCTACCGTACCCAACAATCGGAAAGTCTGAGTGTAATCCCGCTTTTCTTTGGCCATTAAATCAAGCAAGCCGTTAAGCAAATCATTATCCTGAGGATCCTGAGTAAACATCCCCAGCTTTGCCCGCATCTGTCGGCCAAAGGCCACTATTAGCTCCGGCTCATAGGCGGCAAGCCCGGCCTGAAGTTGTTCCATCGTCATCAATCCTGATAACGCATTAGCCAGCTTATGCAAATTCCAGTAGGCCACAGCGGGCTGATTAGTAAAAGAATAACGCCCCTGATAATCGCTGTGGTTGCAGATATATCCCGGATTGTAATCATCCAGAAAGCCATAAGGCCCGAAATCTATTGTTAAACCAAGAATCGACATATTATCGGTATTCATCACACCGTGAGCAAAACCCACTGACTGCCATAGCGCAATCAGTCTTGCCGTCCGTTCGGCGATATCTTTAAACCATAAGAAATAGCAATCTGCTTGCTGTTTAAGTTCCGGCCAATGATGCTCAATCGCATAGTCTGCCAACTGGCGAACCTGTTCAGGCTGATTTCGATGATAGAAATGCTCAAAGTGGCCGAAACGGAGATGGCTTTCAGCCACCCTAAGCAACATCGCCCCGCGTTCCGGCTGCTCGCGGAATACCGGATTTTGACTGGTGACGATAGTTAATGCCCGAGTGGTCGGGATACCAAGATGATGTAATGCCTCTGAAGCAAGGAATTCTCGGATAACCGAACGCAAAACCGCCCTGCCGTCTCCCATACGGGAATAAGGCGTTAGCCCCGCGCCTTTCAGATGCCAGTCCACTTTTTTACCGTTAGCAAGCAGTTGCTCACCCAGCAAAATACCGCGCCCGTCGCCCAATTGACCGGCCCATGAACCGAACTGATGGCCGCTATATACCTGAGCCAGAGGCTTCATGTCAGGCAGGAGGTGTTCCCCGGTCCATAGCCCGCAACGTTCATCACTAAATAGCGAGTCATCCAACCCCAGCTCAGCGGCCAGCGGTGCGCTATAATAGAACAGTCGGGCATCTTTTAAGGGCGTCGGAGTGAGGGGGGTATAGAACCCGGCCAGTTGGTCGTGGTAGGTATTAACAAATTTCAGCATGGCTACTTGGCATCGCATTATTCCTTGAATAACAATTATACCTCAAATAATTCGAGTTGCATTGAGGCGGCAAGAACGCGCGCCCCGATAAGCTTATGATTCTGGTAAGCGAGCACAGCTAACAAAGATGCATCTTGAAGAATGACGGGTAATGACAGGTATAGTGTAGAACTTGTTACCATTGATTAACACTGACTAACCGTAGGGAAATTGATAATTTGCAGAAATAATCTTTTTTAACAAATGATTACTTTGATGCCATGCCCCGTCTGACCGGCTAACCTTTAATAGGTAAATTGCCATAATTCCGGACAAGTGCACAAATTCATCCTTAATTATCCTTTTTATAAATCGTTTAATGATAAACTGTGGCACAGATAAGATTCTCGTTAGCCGTTACTCAGCCTATATCCTTAGTCAGTTTGTGAAGATAATGGCCTGTTTTTAGTGGCGCTACGATAACCGGTTACAGCTTAATCAGGCTATTTCCCTATAAAAATACTGAACGTCATCAGGATAGCGCTTTCTGCTACTGGTATACGTTAGCAATAGCTTTATACTGGTGCGGTTATTTTAGGTATAGCTACGGCTATGAATCAGAACGACAACATTTAATCGAAGCAATATTAATATGCCCAAAATGCCAAAAAAAGCGCCACAATCAGCCAGTTTTGAAACTGCATTAAACGAGCTAGAACAGATCGTTAACCGCCTTGAAACCGGTGAACTTCCGCTGGAAGATGCGCTAAACGAATTTGAACGTGGTATTCAGCTTGCCCGTCAGGGCCAGCAACAGCTTCAACAAGCAGAACAGCGGGTACAAATACTGCTCAACAGCGATCCGGACGCATCTTTAACACCGTTTAACCCGGATGAAGCCTAATGCAGCCGTTATTTACTCAACTTCAGACAGTATGTCGCCATCGCGTTGACAGCGCGCTTAAGCAATATATCGATGCTCTGCCCTTTAATCAGGCTCCGCTGGTAGAAGCGATGCGCTATGGGGCTCTGCTTGGGGGAAAGCGTTTACGTCCATTTTTAGTCTACGCCACGGGCGAAATGCTCGGGCTATCGCTGGATAATCTGGACGCTCCCGCTGCCGCCATTGAATGTATTCATGCTTACTCGCTAATCCATGACGATTTACCGGCTATGGACGACGACGACTTACGCAGGGGCCAGCCAACCTGTCATATTAAGTTTGGTGAAGCCCACGCAATTTTGGCCGGTGATGCGCTACAAACTTTAGCTTTCTCTATTCTTTGCGATGCTGATATGCCCGCAGTAGCAACAATCGACCGCTTGGCAATGGTCAGCGAGCTCGCTCGCTCCAGTGGTGCGGCTGGTATGTGTGCCGGTCAGGCATTAGATTTGGAAGCGGAAAAACGGAAAATTGATCTGTCTGAACTGGAACGTATCCATCGCCACAAAACCGGAGCGCTGATTCGGGCGTCAATTCGGTTAGCCGCTCTGGCGGCAGGTGAACGCGGAAAAGCAGCCCTACCGCTGCTGGATCGCTATGCGAACGCCATCGGTCTGGCTTTTCAGGTTCAGGACGATATTCTCGACGTTATCGGGGCAACAGAGAAAACGGGAAAACGTCAGGGTTCTGATATACAACACGAAAAAAGCACTTACCCTGCGCTGCTCGGCCTTGATAACGCACAGAAAAAAGCACTGGACCTGTATCAGGAAGCCATGGATTCATTGTCCCTATTAGCTTCACAGTCTTATAATACGAGTTCACTGGAAGCGCTTGCCGGTTTTATTATCGAACGTGATAACTAAACTGAACTTTTAAGCCACTATTTTAGATGAGTTTTGGATGAGTCTTGATATAACCCAATATCCAACGTTGGCGTTAGTTAATAATCCCGACGATTTGCGCCTGATATCAAAAGATAAGCTGCCGAAGCTCTGTGATGAGCTGCGGCAATATCTGTTGAACAGCGTTAGTCGATCCAGTGGCCATCTGGCTTCTGGCCTTGGTACTGTAGAACTTACGGTTGCGTTGCACTATGTCTACAATACGCCATTCGACCATATCGTCTGGGACGTAGGCCATCAGGCCTATCCGCACAAGATCCTGACCGAACGCCGCGATCGTATGCCAACCATCCGTCAAAAAGATGGCCTTCACCCGTTCCCGTGGCGTGAAGAGAGTGAATACGATGTGCTGTCGGTTGGCCACTCATCAACGTCTATCAGTGCCGGCCTCGGGCTTGCCGTTGCGGCCCAACGTGAAGGCAAAGGACGCAGAACGGCATGCGTTATCGGTGATGGTGCAATTACCGCCGGAATGGCTTTTGAGGCGATGAACCACGCCGGTGATATCAAACCCGATATGCTGGTTATTCTGAATGACAATGAAATGTCGATTTCAGAAAACGTCGGCGCATTAAACAATCATCTGGCTCAGATTCTGTCAGGTAAGCTTTATTCATCTCTGCGTGAAAGCGGAAAAATAATGCTTTCCGGATTACCGCCAATTAAGGAGCTGGTCAAACGTACCGAAGAACATCTAAAAGGTATGGTGGTTCCGGGCACATTATTTGAAGAGTTTGGCTTTAACTACATTGGTCCGGTAGACGGGCATGACGTACAGGCTTTGGTACAAACGCTAAAAAATATGCGTAACCTAAAAGGTCCGCAGTTACTGCATATCATGACCAAAAAAGGTAAAGGCTATGCGCCTGCCGAAAAAGATCCCATCGGTTGGCATGGCGTACCTAAGTTTGATCCTGAAACCGGCACTCAGCAAAAAGGCGGCAGTTCATACCCGAGTTATTCCAACGTGTTTGGTGACTGGCTATGTGAAACGGCGGCAACGGATGACAAATTAATGGCCGTCACGCCGGCAATGCGTGAAGGCTCCGGGATGGTACGTTTTTCTAAAGAGTACCCTGAACAATATTTTGATGCGGCTATCGCTGAACAGCATGCGGTCACCTTTGCTGCGGGTCTGGCCATTGGCGGATTTAAGCCGGTGGTTGCTATCTATTCAACGTTCTTACAGCGTGCCTACGATCAGGTTATCCATGATGTCGCGATTCAAGGTCTTCCGGTCATGTTTGCTATTGACCGTGGCGGCATTGTTGGAGCCGATGGCCCGACCCATCAGGGGGCGTTTGATCTCAGCTTCCTGCGCTGTATTCCGAATATGGTCATTATGGCACCAAGCGATGAAAACGAATGTCGCCAAATGCTGCATACCGGTCATCAGTATCAAGATGGTCCGGTTGCCGTACGTTATCCTCGCGGAAACGGTACCGGTGCTGAATTAGAGCCTTTAGCTATGCTGCCCATTGGCAAAGCGAAAGTTCGCCGTCAGGGCGAAAAGCTGGCAATTCTTAACTTTGGTACACTGCTGCCTGATGCCCTGAAAGCGGCAGAACAGCTGAATGCTACCGTGGTTGATATGCGCTTTGTTAAACCGCTGGATCAATCACTAATCCTCGAGTTAGCTCAAAGTCATGATGCCTTAATTACGCTGGAAGAGAATGCTATTATGGGCGGAGCCGGCAGTGGTGTTAATGAACTACTAATGGCTCACCGTAAAGCGACTCCGGTATTGAATATTGGCCTGCCGGATAACTTTGTTCCACAGGGCGGCCAAGATGAAATTCGGGCCGATCTGGGGCTGGATGCTGAAGGTATTGTAAAGCAGATTAATACTTGGCTTGGCCAATAAATACTGACTACAGGTAGTAATTGGCGCCAGATAACGTTGATGAGCACCCACTCATCAACGTTATTTCAAACATACATAACTCGCTTATCTAGCAGGCATGATTTTCCTGTGAACCACTGGCAAAGTGATCATATCCACTTAAATCCAACGACACCGGCAGATTATTATCACACAGCTGAAAACCGGTATGTTCCGGCATAATCTGCCCAATACAGGTAAATGGAATACCTAAATCTGTCAGTGCCGTATCGATCATTCCGCGGTTTTCTTCAGCGACAGTAAAGCATAACTCATAGTCTTCACCGCCCGATAATGCCCATGTCAACGCCTGTTCACGGCTACAGCTGGACTTTAACGCATTTGATAATACCAAACGATCCAAATGGATTTTTGCCCCGCATTTACTGGCTTTAAGAATATGCTTTAAGTCTGAAATTAAACCGTCAGATAAATCAATCGCCGATGTAGCTAACTGACGAATGCCTAATCCCATCAGAATGCGAGGCTGAGGTCTGAGGTGGCGTTTAACCAAATAGTTGCGCATCTCGTCATCTTCGACGCTCAGGCGGTTTTGTAAAATGGCCAACCCGGCAGCGCTATCCCCCAGCCAGCCGGTGACATAAATCCAGTTGCCAATTCTTGCACCGCTTCGGGTTAGCTCTTTCCCTACCGGAATCCAGCCATTAATCGTCAACGTTAGGCTAAGCGGGCCCTTGGTGGTGTCACCGCCAATAAGCTGCATGCCATAATAGTCGAGTACATTAAAGAAGCTGTCACTGAAGCTTTTAAGCCAAGTCTCATCTATTGACGGTAGCGTCAGCGCCAGAGAAACCCAGGCAGGATCGGCCCCCATCGCAGCCAAATCACTTAGGTTAACCGCCAGTGATTTATACCCCAAATCGGCAGGATTGATATCAGGAAGGAAATGAATACCGGAAACTAACGTGTCAGTACTTATGGCTAAATACTGTTTTTCAGCAGGAATAAGCAACGCGCAATCATCACCAATACCTAAACGAACGTCTTTTCGGGAGTTACCCTGCCGGTTAAAATAACGGGCAATAATATCGAACTCACCACATGACATAATAGCAATACTCCAAACAAACTCAGAAATAAGGCCGGCAATGCCGGCCTTACTAGTATCTTAATTGTCAAAAACAAATCTATTAAGTCGCGACAAACTATTTCGCATTCCGTACGCGGATACGAGGAACTACTTTATCCAGAACCCCGTTCACAAACTTGTGACTATCTTCAGCACCAAAGGTTTTCGCTAACTCAATTGCTTCGTTGATCACAACTTTATAAGGTACATCTTCGCGCTTACTAAGCTCATAAACAGCTACGCGTAAAATTGCTCTTTCAATCTGGCCCAGTTCGTCAAGCGTACGGGACAAATAAGGAGCCATCAGCTTATCCAGTTCGCCAGCGTTGATTGCCGCTCCGGTAAAAAGCTCACGGAAATAGGTCAAGTCAACGTCTTTGACATCCTGTTCAGTCAGAAATTCTAACTCGACATCAGCGATATCATTTTTGGACAACTGCCAAGAGTATAACGCCTGGACGGCGCACTCGCGGGCGCGGCGGCGAGCTGCAGGTTTCACGGAATTCCCCTTAAATAAAGTCAGACAATCTAATTCAATTGAGCTTAATCGCTCTTACGATTTGATTGCCTTAATAACATTAATCATTTCCAACGCGGTCATCGCAGCTTCTGCACCTTTGTTACCGGCTTTTGTTCCGGCACGTTCGATAGCTTGTTCGATGTTTTCAGTGGTTAACACACCGAATGAAACTGGAATTTTACTGTTGATAGCAACGCCGGACAAACCGGTACTTGCCCCACCAGCAACATATTCAAAGTGAGCAGTACCGCCACGGATTACAGTACCCAGTGCGATAATTGCATCGTACTTACCGGTATCAGCCAGAGTTTGGGCCGCTAAAGGTAGCTCATATGCGCCCGGAACCCACACCACCGTAATATTTGAATCAGAAACCTGACCAATACGTTTTAGTGCATCAATAGCCCCGTCAAGCAGGCTATCGTTAATAAAGTCGTTGAAACGAGCAATAGTAATAGCAATACGAGCTTGCGGTGCTGCAACAATACCTTCGATAACGTTCATAAAAGCATTTCCTTGGTTTCTTGATTCAATAACCCGGCAAGGGGGCGGATTCTATCATATTCTTTTAACTGCTGCGCTTCGGATTTACTTCCCGGTGCAGAATTATACCCTAAATAATTGGCGTTGCCTCGCAGCGTCAAACAAGCCAGTCTCAGCATAGCTAACAAAGAGGCAGCTTAAAGTATCGCGGGTAGCCTGTTATTACGTTTGCGGGAGCAAACGTAACCGCAAATCATTTCCTACCTGCTGCACATCAGCTAACTTAAATTCCGGAGCCTGAGATAAGGCACTCAGCCCGGGAAGTTTGCACAACCCACGAGCATCATCACCCAGCAACTTAGGTGCCATATAGAGTACTAACTCATCGACCAGCCCGGCCTGCAATAGTGCCCCGGCAAGCGTTGGGCCCGCTTCAGTCCATATGGTATTAATCTGCCGCCGACCCAGTTGCATCATTAAAACAACCAGATCGATACCGCCGTTATGAGCCGGAATCACCATTTGTTCAACGTTATCAGGCCAACGCTCATCGCCTCTCTCGGTCCGCACCAGCAGGATATCACCGGGCAGTGAGAACAACCGCAAATCCGGCGTCACACGGTTGTGCCCATCGAGAATAATGCGTAATGGCTGGCGTAAATCCCTCTCAGGATACTCCTGACGTATGGCGTTATTTAATTCACTCCAACGGACATTTAACGAGGGGTTATCCGTGATAACGGTCGCACTGGTGCTGAGAATGGCAGAGCTTTCAGCTCTGAATTGTTGAACGTCTTTTCTGGATGCTTCTGACGTTATCCACTGACTTTCTCCCGAAGCCATGGCCGTTTTGCCATCCAGAGAAGCGGCAAGCTTAAGCTGAAGATAAGGAAACCCGGTGCGCATGCGTTTAAAAAAGCCTTGGTTAACCCGTTCAGCTTGCGCCATCATTAACCCGTGCTCGACTTCAATACCCGCCTGCTGCAGCCGAAACAGCCCTCTTCCGGCAACTTCAGGATTAGGATCCTGCATGGCGGCCACAACCCGTTTCACTCCGGCATTAATCAGCGCATCAGCACAGGGGGGAGTACGCCCATGATGACTACAAGGCTCCAAAGTTACATAAGCTGTAGCACCCAACGCTTTTTCACCAGCCATACGCAAGGCATGAACTTCAGCATGGGGCTCACCGGCCCGCAAGTGGAAACCTTCTCCTACAATCTGGTCATTGAGGACAATAACACAGCCGACATTAGGGTTTGGCGAAGTGGTAAAACGCCCCAGTTGCGCCAGTTCCAGCGCCCGGGCCATATAAACGGCATCATTTTGCATTAGATAATCAGTCCTGCAGTTTTGCGATCTCTTCGCCAAATTCACGAATATCTTCAAAGCTACGGTAAACAGAGGCAAAGCGAATATAGGCGACTTTATCCAGCTTTTTCAGTGCTTCCATCACCAGATTACCTACCATTGAGGCTGATACTTCCCGTTCTCCGGTAGCCCGTAGCTGAGATTTAATGTGGCTAATAGACATTTCAATATCGTCAGAATTTACCGGACGTTTCTCTAATGCTTTGAGCATGCCACGCCGCAGTTTTTCTTCATCAAAAGGCTCGCGAATCTCATTGCTTTTAATAATGCGCGGCATGACTAACTCAGCAACTTCAAAGGTAGTAAAACGTTCATTACAATCCAGACATTGGCGGCGACGGCGCACCTGCGAGCCGTCACCGACCAAACGTGAATCTATCACTTTGGTATCAACCGCGGCACAAAATGGACAATGCATAACCTCTCCTGAAATAATGACTGAATCAAAGGCGCATTTGTTAATTAACCCATATTCTAAACGGCTACGCTCAATAGTGATATACCTAGCCTGACTGAAAACCTATTTTATCGCGGTTCTCAATGGCTTTATCTACCTATAAAGAGAATCTCGGCCAAAATTACCCTATTTTTGGCCGCACCATTAACCGAACGCTGAACTATACCCTAAGTAATGTGGGTTGCAGGACGGGATATATTCATCTTCTCACCGCTGAAGGAGAGATAATCCATGTTTTATGTACCCACAGGGATAACAGTAGGATGGCACCTCCGGTAAGGGTTTTTGCCCATTCAGGCGTTTCCTGCCAGATAAGGAAATTTATCATCAGGCCTACCGGGATCATGGCATTATTCATAATCGCCAGCGTCCCTGAGTCTACTTTTCCGGCGCCATAGTTCCACATAAAATAACCAAGACCTGAAGCGCCAAGGCCCAGCCAAATAAGAATCCCCCACTGCAGGCCGGTGGTAGGCAATCCGTTGCTGTCCCCGAGCAATAACCACGCGATCGTAGCTACACATAAGGCTCCGCAATAAAACCATGCGCTACTCTGCAATGGCGGTAATGGATAAAGCTCCATCGCGCGTTTGTAGCCAACTTGCCCTAAAGCAAAGAAAAAGTTAGCGGTTTGAATAATCAATAAACCAAACAAAAACTTTTCACCCGGATGGCTATAGTTAATCACTCCGGCTCCAACTACTGCCAGCAACGCACTAAACAGATAGCCTACCCGCAAAGCGTCACCACGTAGCAGGTCATAAATCAGGGTAATGTAAATCGGCATGGTAATCCCGAACATCAGAACCTGTGGAACGGTTAAATATAGAAATGATTGATAATAAAATAGGTACATAATCCCGAGCTGGCAGGCTCCGGCGGCCGCAAAAGCCAGCGCAGATTTAGCCTCAGCGCGACGAATGCGAATAAATGGCACAAAGACCAATGTAGCTAGCCCGACTCTCATCAGAATAGAAAACCAAGGATCGACATGGCCCGCTAAATAAATTCCAATCAGACTAAAAGAGAATGACCATATTACGGTAGTAATAATAAGAAATGGCATGCTGCGTTCCTGAAGCTAAAAGTTATCATCTCGAGAATATTCATTCACTTAACCGAACGTTATCTCCGGCTCAGATAGCGCATTCCCAATAGCATCAGTTAGTCTGACAAGCTGTTCTGGCGAGATAATATAGGGAGGCATAAGGTAAATTAGCCTGCCAAAAGGCCGGATCCATACCCCCTGCTTAACGAAGAATTGTTGTAACTTTGCCATATTCACCGGACGGACTGTCTCAACCACGCCTATAGCCCCCAAGACCCGAACATCTTTGACATATTCAGAGTTCAGCAGCGGCTTTAATTGCCTATTTAATATCAATTCAATATCAGCAACCTGCTGCTGCCAGCGGTTTTCGCTCAGTAGATCTAAGCTGGCACAGGCCACTGCGCAAGCAAGAGGATTAGCCATAAAGGTGGGGCCGTGCATAAAACATTTAGCTTCGCTCTGGCTGATAGTGTCTGCCACTTCCCGAGTGGTTATCACCGCCGATAGCGTCATATAACCACCGGTTAGCGCCTTACCCATACACTGAATATCCGGCACGATCCCGGCATGCTGACTGGCAAACAGCTGGCCGGTGCGGCCAAATCCGGTGGCTATCTCATCAGCAATCAACAAGATTTGATATTTATCGCAAAGCTGACGTACTCGCTTGAGGTAGTTAGGATGGTAGAAACGCATTCCCCCCGCCCCTTGCACAATAGGCTCGAGTATCACGGCGGCGATAGTTGTGTGATTGCGTTCCAGCATATTGGCAAAATTATCCATTTCGCCCTCCAGCCACTGACCGCCAAAAATCACATCTGGGGATTCAGCAAACAGGTTACTCGGCAGATATCCCTGATAAAGGCGGTGCATAGAATTTTCAGGATCGCTGGCTGACATCGCACCAAAAGTATCGCCGTGGTAACCATGCTTAAAGGTCATAAAACGGTGACGGATCTGACCTTTTCCCTGCCAGTATGTCACGGCCATTTTCATCGCGACCTCTACCGCGACCGATCCGGAATCAGCTAAAAAAACGCATTCCAACTCGCTGCCAGTCATATCGACTAAACGCCGACACAGCTCGATAGCCGGCCGGTGGGTTAGGCCACCAAACATCACATGCGACATGCTTTTTAATTGTTCTGATACCGCCTGATTAAGCCGGGGATGGTTATAACCATGAATAGCGGCCCACCATGACGACATGCCATCAACCAAAATAGAGCCGTCTGCAAGCTGAAGTTCAACCCCCTGCGCACGGCTTACCGAATAGCAGGGTAAAGGTTGGATCATAGAAGTATAAGGATGCCAGATGTGGCGACGATCAAACTCAAGGTCAGAAAGCATAAAGATCACCTGTAAACTAAATTGACATATTTTTAGTTTACAATTAAGGTTTTCTTAAAACCAAGTAAAATTTAATTGTAAATAACGAGATATCATTTTTATGAGCAAATCATTGCGCTGGACACGAGAACAAACGCAGGCTCTGTTTGAGCAACCGCTATTAGAATTACTCTTTAGCGCACAGCAAATACATCGCCAACATTTCGACTCGCGCCAGGTTCAGGTCAGTACTCTACTCTCCATTAAAACCGGGAGTTGTCCGGAAGATTGTAAATACTGCCCTCAAAGTGCCCGCTATAAAACCGGATTAGCGGCTGAACCATTGATGGAAGTTGAGCTGGTTTTAGCCTCAGCCAGACAGGCAAAAGCCGCAGGTTCAAGCCGTTTTTGTATGGGTGCCGCCTGGAAAAATCCTCAAGACCGAGACCTGCCCTACCTGGAACAAATGGTGGCCGGCGTTAAAGCGTTAGGAATGGAAAGCTGCATGACGCTGGGGTCATTGACCGACCGGCAGGCTCAGCGTTTAGCCGATGCCGGGCTCGATTATTACAACCATAATCTGGATACATCGCCGGCGTATTACAACAAAATCATTACCACCCGCAGCTATCAGGAACGGCTAGATACGCTGGATAAAGTGCGGCAAGCAGGAATAAAAGTCTGCTCAGGCGGCATCGTAGGGTTGGGTGAATCAGTTACCGATAGGGCTGAGTTACTGATGCAATTGGCTAACTTGCCAGCACCTCCGGAAAGCGTGCCCATCAATATGTTAGTTAAAGTTGCCGGTACCCCGCTGGAACATACCGAAGACGTTGATCCCTTCGACTTTATTCGCACTATTGCCGTAGCCAGAATCATGATGCCGACATCTTACGTTCGGCTTTCAGCCGGGCGGGAAAAAATGAGCGAGCAGACTCAGGCTATGTGTTTTATGGCCGGGGCTAACTCAATTTTCTACGGCTGTAAATTGCTGACCACACCAAATCCGGCTCAGAACAGCGATCTTAAGTTGTTCACAAAATTGGGGCTGAATCCGGAAAACTCCGTTATTGAACAGACCGGCAGTGAACTGGTTGCTCAAGTAAATAAACAGATGTTGGAAGCGGACACTGAGCTGTTTTATAACGCCGGTCGCTAAATATGGGTCGATAAGTGAGTCACCTTTTCCGGAGTAGCATATGTCTAAATCCTGGTTTATCACCGGTACTGATACCAGCGTAGGAAAAACCATCGCCAGCTGTGCCCTGCTTCAGGCCTTATCAGCTAAAAGACATCGGGTATCTGGCTATAAGCCGGTCGCTTCAGGCTGCGACTTAATGCCGGAAGGCTGGCGCAATAGTGACGCTCTGTCACTACAGGCAAATTCATCTTTCAGCCTCACCTACGGTGAAGTCAATCCTGTCGCATTTAAGGAGCCGACATCCCCGCATATTGCGGCGGTTATGGAAAACAGGCAAATAGATATACAGCAGCTATCAGACGGTTTAGAGCGTCTATCACAAAAATCAGATGTGGTGATTATCGAAGGTGCCGGCGGTTGGTACACGCCGTTAAACGAACGGGAATGCCTGTCTGACTGGGTTATAAAAGAAAAACTTAACGTCATTCTGGTAGTCGGTATAAAGCTCGGCTGTATCAATCATGCCTTACTGACTCAACGGGTGCTAATGTCTGAAAACATACACCTTTCAGGCTGGATTGCTAACAGCATCGAAACCAGAAACACCCATTATAACGCTTATATAGACACGCTAAAAAGCCGATTGAATGCTCCGTTAATTGGTGAAATCCCCTATCTAAGCGGCAAACAGAAATCGGCACCGTTAGCGCAATATATTTATCTTAATCAGCTGGTATAAAACTCTGTGCGCCAGCGATAGTAATCCACAAAAAAGCCCTCAATAACGAGGGCTTTTCTATTTCAAACAACGGCGACCATTAAGGCAGAATCGACGGCTGATCTGCGCCCTCTTTTTCCACTTTTTGTGTCAGCATATGCTCACGCTTAACGCCCAGTTTAAGTGCCATATAAGCAGCAACCCAAATGGATGAAACGGTTCCCAGCAGAATACCAATGGCTAATGACTCAGAGAAGCCTTTAAGCATTTCACCGCCAAAGAACAGCAAGCACAGTACTGCCAGTAAGGTAGTACCTGAGGTCATTAAAGTACGGCTTAGCGTCTGAGTTAATGAGACGTTCATAATCTCATAAGATGTACCGCGACGAATTTTACGGAAGTTCTCACGTATCCGGTCAAATACAACGATGGTATCGTTGAGGGAGTAACCGATAATTGACAGCATTGCCGCTACAATCGTCAGGTCAACCTCGCGTTGGAAAAACGAGATTATACCCAGGGTAATCACCACGTCATGCGCCAGTGCAAATACCGCACCAGACGCCAGACGCCACTCAAAGCGAATTCCGACATAAACCAGAATACACAGCAGACAAACGATAATTGCCATTAATCCCGACTGGGCCAGTTCGGCACCTACGCTAGGACCAACAAACTCAATACGCTTAACTACCGCGCCTTCATCGGCGTTCTGATGCACAATATCAAGTACCTTAGTACTTAATGCATCGCTGTTCATGCCTTCAATAGGCGCCATACGAATCATTACATCGCGGGTGCTACCAAAATTCTGAACAATCGGATCTTTAAAACCTTGCTGATTTAGATCGCTACGGACTTTTTCCAGATCGATCGGATGAGTTAATCTCACCTCAATCACCGTACCACCGGTAAAATCCAGACCCCAGTTAAATCCTTTCATGCCCATTACGACAAATGACAGAACCACTAAGATCATTGAGATAGTGAAAGCGGCATTACCCACGCGCAGAAAGTCATACACTCTCCGCCCGTGGTTAAGCTGCTCTACTTTATATTCCTCTGCCACAACAGACTCCTTAAATAGACAGCTTAGAAACGCGCTTGCCACCGTACACCAGATTCACAATGGCGCGGGTACCTACAATCGCAGTAAACATCGAAGTCAATACACCGATAGACAGAGTAATAGCAAAGCCTCTAATTGAACCGGTACCCACAGCATAAAGAATCGCCGCAGTAATCAGGGTTGTCAGGTTAGCATCTAAAATACTGCTGAATGCGCCTTTGTACCCTTCATGAATAGCCTGTTGAACGCTACGTCCATTCTTGAGCTCTTCTTTTATTCGTTCGTTGATCAGTACGTTGGCGTCAACCGCCATACCTACCGTCAAGACGATACCGGCAATGCCAGGCATACTTAACGTCGCCCCCGGTAACATCGACATAACGCCCACAATGAGGATAACGTTGACCACCAGTGCCAAACTCGCTACCACACCAAAGAAACGATAAACAATCAGCATAAAGATGACAGAAACCATCAGTCCCCAGAAGCATGCTTCCAGACCCTGAGTGATATTCTGCTGACCTAAAGAAGGACCAATAGTACGCTCTTCAACAATCTGAATCGGCGCAATCAGCGCACCGGCACGTAGCAGCAGTGATAGCTGACGGGCTTCCGTCGCGTTATCAATACCGGTAATGCGGAAGCTGTTACCCAGACGAGACTGAATCGTGGCTATATTGATGACTTCTTCTTGTTTTTCAAGAATTGAACGACCGTTGGCATCTTTCTTACCGCTGTCTTTATACTCAACAAATAACGTGGCCATATTCTTGCCAATGTTATCTTTGGTGTAATCAGACATGGTATTGCCGCCGGCGCTATCCAGAGAGATATTCACTTGAGGACGGCCGTACTCATCAGCACTAGAGGTCGAATCGGTGATGTGATCGCCGGTCAAAATGACCTTCTTCAGCAACACAACCGGAGAACCATCCCGGCGATATTTGACTTCTGATTTACTACGGTCACGCCCACGCAATACTGACTGAGCATCAATATTAGTGTTAACAGCACGGAATTCTAAGGTCGCCGTTGCGCCAAGAATTTCCTTAGCCCGGGCGGTATCCTGAATACCCGGCAGCTCGACCACAATGCGATCGGCTCCCTGACGCTGCACGACAGGTTCAGCTACGCCCAACTGGTTAACACGATTACGTAATATATTGATATTTTGCTGTACTGCGTATTCACGAGCTTCGCTTAAGCGTTGATCGGTCATAGTGGCAGTAAAACTACTTTTATCACCCAACGTAAAGACTAAGTCACGGTGGCGTGGAGTCAGGTAGTCAACGGCTTGTGCACGGGTATTATTATCAGCAAAGCGGGCAATAACGCCGCCATCACTGTTTTTTGCCACTTCGACAAAAGGAATACCTTTGGTTTGCAGTTCACTCTCAATAGAATCCTGAGTTTGTTCTTGCAGCTTAGACATGGCGGTTTCCATATCCACTTCCATTAAGAAGTGAACACCACCACGTAAGTCCAGCCCCAGCTTCATTGGATCAGCACCAATAGTCTGTAACCAACGAGGGGTTGCCGGTGCAAGGTTAAGTGCAATAACAAAGTTATTGCCCAAAGCTTCAGCTAAAACTTCCTGAGCGCGTAACTGAACGTCAGTATTATTAAAACGGACCAGTAAAGACCCACCGTCTTCCAGCACGGCCGATTTAATTTCAATATTTTGCTTTCTTAATACATCTTCAACTTGACCCAGCGTAGTACTACTGGCGGCGACTCCGCGCGCGCCAGTAATCTGAACAGCCGGATCCTCACCATAAAGGTTAGGAAGTGCATAAAGCAACCCGACGCAGATAACGAAAACCAGCATCAGGTACTTCCATAAAGGATAACGGTTTAACACAATAGTTTCCCTTCGGGAAAATCAAAAAACATAGCGCGGCTTAAAGCGCTTTCATTGTGCCTTTCGGTAATACGGCAGCAACAAAATCCCTTTTAATTGTAACTTCAGTGGTCTCGTTTAACGCGATCACGATGTAGCCAGTGTCAGAAACTTTAGCTACGCGGCCAACCAGTCCACCGGTAGTTAACACTTCGTCGCCTTTACCAATCGAAGCCATCAGATTTTTATGATCTTTAGCACGTTTTTGCTGTGGACGCAGAATCATAAAATAGAAAATCAGACCAAATACAACCAGCATGATAACCAGAGAGTAAGGACTACCTTGGGCCGGTGCACCAGCGGAAGCAACTGCGTCAGAAATAAACAGACTCATTAAAGAGATTCCTCATTTGTTATGTGAATTAATTAGCTAAAGGTGGAACAGTTTTACCAATACGATCATAAAAATCTGCAACAAAGTGCTCTAATGTACCCTGCTCAATGGCGTTACGTAAACCCGCCATTAAGCGCTGATAATATCTGAGGTTATGGATGGTATTTAATCGGGCACCCAAAATTTCATTACAGCGGTCAAGATGATACAAATATGCTCGGCTATAATTGCGACAAGTATAACAATCGCAATGCTCATCGAGCGTTGAGGTATCATCTTTATGTTTAGCATTGCGGATTTTAACCACTCCATCGGTAACAAACAAATGTCCATTACGCGCATTTCGGGTCGGCATCACACAATCGAACATATCAATACCACGGCGCACCCCTTCCACCAAATCTTCAGGCTTACCAACACCCATAAGATAGCGTGGTTTATCAGCCGGAATTTGCGGGCAAACATGTTCAAGAATACGGTGCATATCTTCTTTTGGTTCGCCTACGGCTAAGCCGCCCACAGCGTACCCGTCAAAGCCAATATCTACCAGTCCTTTTACCGATACGTCACGTAAATCTTCGTATACGCTGCCTTGGATAATACCAAATAATGCATTTTTATTATTCAGCTCATCAAAACGCACACGACTGCGCTTGGCCCAGCGAAGTGACATTTCCATCGAACGTTTAGCATAGTCCCAGTCGGCGGGATAAGGCGTACATTCATCAAAAATCATAACGATGTCAGAACCCAGATCGTTCTGAATTTCCATCGATTTTTCCGGACTCAGAAAAATTGCATCACCGTTAATCGGATTGCGGAAATTCACGCCTTCTTCAGTGATTTTACTGATATCACCCAAGCTGAAGACCTGAAAACCACCTGAGTCGGTTAAAATCGGACCGTGCCAGTTCATAAAATCATGCAGATCGCCATGCTTACGCATGATGTCCTGGCCCGGGCGTAACCACAGATGAAAAGTATTACCGAGCAAAATTTGTGCTCCGGTCTCTTTCACTTCTTCCGGGGTCATTCCCTTAACCGTGCCATAAGTGCCTACGGGCATAAAAGCAGGCGTTTCAACTACGCCACGCTCAAAAACTAAACGCCCGCGTCTGGCTCGTCCATCTGTTGTTTGTAATTCAAACTTCACTTAAAACCTCCGCCACCAGAAAAACAGTCTGGAGCTTGTTTCAGTTAATTATAATTCCCGATTGGGAATTTCATTCACCGCTTCAGGGTTACGGGTAATAAACATCGCATCACCATAACTAAAGAAGCGGTATTGTTTCTCGACTGCCCGATGATAAGCGCGGAGCGTATTGGTGTAACCGGCAAAGGCCGACACCAGCATGATCAGCGTTGATTCAGGCAGATGAAAATTAGTAATCAGAGTATCAACAATTTTAAACTGGTAGCCCGGATAGATAAAAATACAGGTATCACCAAAAAACGGCTCAAGCAGGCCATTTTGGGTCGCCTGTGCGGCACTCTCTAAAGAACGTACCGATGTCGTACCCACGGCAATAACTTTATTACCCCGAGCCTTGCAGGCCAGCACCGCATCAACAACATCCTGAGGGACTTCCACATATTCAGAATGCATGATGTGTTGTTTGATATCGTTAACCCGCACTGGCTGGAAAGTGCCTGCGCCAACGTGCAGCGTGACAAATGCCATCTCAATGCCCTTGGCTTTTAATGCATCAAGTAAAGGCTGGTCGAAATGCAGGCCGGCTGTCGGAGCAGCAACGGCTCCCGGGCGCTCACTGTATACCGTTTGATATAATTCGCGATCTGACTCTTCATCAGGGCGATCTATATAAGGAGGCAGAGGCATATGACCGGCCGCATTCAGGATGGTCAAAACGTCACGGCCATCGTCAAAATGTAGTTCAAACAGTGCATCATGACGTGCAACCATAGTGGCCGGAATGGACTCATCATCACCTAATAAAAGTTGAGTGCCGGGCTTTGGCGATTTAGACGCTCTCACATGCGCAAGTACCCGACGATCGTCTAATACCCGTTCAACCAGCACTTCAACCTTGCCACCGCTAGCCTTACAGCCAAACAGGCGCGCAGGAATCACTCGAGTATTATTAAACACCAGCAAATCGCCGGGCTCGAGTTTATCAAGTACATCGGTAAAAACGTCATCAGATAATAAGCCGCTCATGCCATCAAGAGATAGCAGGCGACAAGCGCTCCTTTCAGCCTGAGGGTATCGGGCTATCAGAGACTCCGGAAGTTCGAACGAAAAATCAGTAACGCGCATGGGTTTTCTAATCTCAAAAAACAAGCGGCCTAGTCTAGAGCCACTCGCATAAGGCTGCAACTAATAAGGCGCCAAAAGCACATATTATATACCCAAAATAATTTGGAGAGGCAGGAACGCAACCAACTGAAAGTCGACGGTATAACAAGAAAAACGATAAAATCAGCAAGATTGCACTATACTTTAACCCATGAACTTTTTAGCCCACCTCCACTTAGCCTCTTTGGCGGACAGCTCTCTGTTAGGGAATCTTCTTGCCGATTTTGTTCGCGGCAGCCCTGACGCTGATTATTCACAGCCGATTGCCAGTGGCATTATGCTGCACCGCAGAATAGATAAAATGACGGATAGTCTCGAGCAGGTGAAGCAGGCCAGAAAGCTGTTCTGCGACCGGCACTATCGGGTTGCACCTATTGCCCTTGATGTTTTATGGGACCATTTTTTGTCATTACACTGGTCGACAGTGGAACCCCGCATCACATTAAGCGACTTTATTCAGCAGGCTCAAGATGCCATTGTTCCACAGCTTGCATCGACACCTGAAGGCTTCCGACATATTAATCAATATCTATGGCAGGATCGTTGGCTGGAGCGATATGCTGAATTACCCTTTATCGATAATACCTTAAAAAACATGGCAGCCAGGCGGCCAAAGTTACACGCGTTAGGTGACTGTATTCAGGATATAGAGCAAAACTATGCCCAGTTTGAAGCAATCTTTTTACAGTTTTATCCGCAAATGATGAAACTGGCCGCAGCTAAAAATTTATGACCGGGTTATCAGCTTGTAAATCAAGACTAACGTAAATTAGCGTATAACGGCTTTACAGCAACATCCTGCATGAGTATGTTTAATCCCTGAAAGCAGTAAGATATTAATTCATAGGTGAAAGCTATCTCAACAATTGGCCTTATGTCCTTGCAGTTAAAGCTTATCGTCCTATACTGACACACAAATTCGAACAATCACTCACTAACCTATAATTGACAGGAGAGTTATTATGGTACTGGTTACTCGCCAAGCCCCTGATTTTACCGCTGCAGCTGTTCTTGGTAACGGCGAAATCGTTAACGATTTCAACTTAAAGAACCACCTGAATGGCAAACCAGCTGTTCTTTTCTTCTGGCCAATGGATTTTACCTTTGTATGTCCATCAGAGCTGATTGCCTTTGATCACCGTTACGCTGAATTCAAAAAACGTGGCGTTGAAGTTGTTGGTATCTCTTTTGACTCTGAATTCGTTCACAACGCATGGCGTAAAACCCCTGTAGATAACGGCGGCATCGGCGAAGTTCAATACGCAATGGTTGCTGACGTTAAACGCGAAATCCAAAAAGCTTACGGTATCGAACATCCGGACGCTGGCGTTGCACTACGCGGTTCTTTCTTAATCGACAAAAATGGCGTTGTTCGTCACCAAGTTGTTAACGACCTGCCATTAGGCCGTAACGTTGACGAAATGCTGCGTATGGTTGATGCTCTGCAATTCCACGAAGAGCACGGTCAAGTTTGCCCTGCACAGTGGGAAAAAGGCAAAGAAGGTATGGATGCGGCTCCAGAAGGCGTAGCTAAATATCTTTCTCAGAACGCAGCTAAGCTGTAATTCTGAACCTCACCAAAAAAGAGCCGCTTATGCGGCTCTTTTTTTAATAACAAAATTATTTAATTCAGCTCTATGATAAATTTCGTCCGCATAGCCCAAATACCCCATAGTGGAATATTTATTTTCTCTCGCGGCTAAGGGGCAATATTTTTAAACCTATAAAATACCAGCACCCTTCCCGCCTATCCACTTAGTCATTTAATTTTGTCTTATCGCTAATTTCGTCCGCAAATAGAATATCGGAATATAACCATTCTCTAGCGGTCGAAGTGCGGCAAATTTAATCAGTAGACGGCATTTAGCAGCAGTGTCAATAGCGGGAAGGAAGCTTGGAAAGGATCGCTGACAGGAAGATTAGCCCCAACCATATTTGGTCGGGGCGTTTAACATTATTAGATCTATCAGTCTGCCGTTATTGTCGTTGCCCTATCAGCAATCGCCTTACGAATGTAGTAAGCCGCCACTAACAGAACTATCCAGCCGACACCCACATACAGTGATACTCGAGTTGTCGGGAAGTAACCAATCAGGCCGATAATGCCAAACAGGAAGACCAGCGCGACTATTGACGTTGTCACGCCGCCACGCAGAGGGAAATCTAACCCTTTAATCTGCTCAGGCGTAAGTTGGCGACGAAATCCGATTTGTGATAATAGGATCATAATCCATACCCATACGGTGGCAAAGGTCGCTAGGGATGCGATGATCAAAAACACATTCTCAGGAATGATGTAATTCAGGTAAGCGGCAAAAAGCAGCCCGACCATCATAAACAACACCGTCACCCAAGGAACGCCACGTTTTGATATTTTGGTAAACATCTTTGGTGCATGACCTTGCTCAGCCATACCGAACAGCATCCGGCCTACGCCAAACACATCGCTGTTAATGGCAGAAAGAGAGGCGGTAATCACCACGAAATTAAGAATACCTGCGGCGGTTTTAATGCCAAGATTCTCAAAAGTCAGTACAAACGGGCTTCCGTGAGTACCCACTTCATTCCATGGGAAAATAGACATAATGACAAACAGCGTTCCCACATAGAAAATCAGAATGCGGAAAGGTACTGAGTTAATCGCTTTAGGAATAGTTTTCTTCGGGTCTTCCGCTTCACCGGCGGTAATACCAATAATTTCAATACCACCGTAAGCAAACATCACCATCTGCAATGACAGAATCATACCAATGACGCCATTAGCAAAGAATCCGCCGTTGGCCCATAGATTGTGAATTCCGGTAGGTTGGCCCTGATTGCCAAAACCCCAGACGATAATCCCGATACCGGCCACAATCATAATAATGATGGTGGCAATTTTGATAAAAGATAGCCAGAACTCAAATTCACCAAATACCTGTACGTTGACCATATTAATGGCACCGATAATCAGCACCACGCTGATTGCCCAGACCCAAAGTTCAACGTTAGGGAACCAGAAGCTCATATAGAAACCGAAGGCCGTTACGTCTGCAATGGCAACAATCAGAATCTCAAAGCAGTAGGTCCAGCCGGTGATATAACCGGCCAATGGTCCTAAATAGTCTTGTGCATAGCGTGAAAAAGCGCCGGCCTGCGGGTTATTAACCGACATTTCGCCTAAAGCACGCATAATAATAAAAGCGAAAATACCGCCGATCAGATAGGCCAGTAAAACGCTGGGCCCGGCCATTTGAATAGCACTGGCAGAACCATAAAATAGCCCGGTTCCGACAGCGGACCCCAGAGCCATAAAGCGAATATGACGTGCGCTTAACCCTCGTTTAAGCGTATTGTTTTTCTTTTCCATGCCGTGTCCCATGCAATAATGTCTTATTTTTCTCGTTATAACGCCGCGAAGATTATTCGCGGCGTCTTTACTGATACCGATTGAATCAGCGCGACTCTGTTCCGGTCGCTTCAGCAAATTCAGGCAATACGCGATCAACTATCGCCGCAATAACTAATGCAGCTAAGGCAAATGGCAACCAGGTTAATCCTTGCTCAGCGCCGGGAACCTGTTCAAATTGGTGCAATACCCAGGCAAATTTCTGCTGCTGGGCAGGAATAGTGCTATCCCATACCGGTAAAAAATCAGCCAATGCAGAAGCTTTAACCCCATCCAAAATACCAACCAATGATGTTACCAGCATCACCGGCATCATTATACGTCTTTCAGAGCGCCACATGCGGCTGGTAAAACTTAATACAACCAACGCAATACAAGGCGGATAAATCGCCGTTAGTACCGGGATTGAAAATTTAATCAGATGGCTTAAACCTAAGTTTGAAACCACCATCGAGAAAATCGCCAATATAAACACCAGCTGACGATAGCTTAAAGGGACTAACTTAGAGAAGAACTCAGCGCAGGCACAGGTCAGGCCAATCGCCGTCACCATGCAGGCAACAAAGATCAGAATGGCTAAAAACAGGCTACCATAATTGCCAAACGTTTGTTGAATATAAGCGTGAAGGATCTCCGCTCCGTTAGCGGCATCAGGCACTAAAGAGCCACTGGTTGAACCCAAGTTAAACAAACTCAAATACACCAGCGTCAGGCCTACACCGGCAATAAGACCAGCAATAATGGTATAGCGAGTTAATAATCGGGTGCTGGTAATACCACGTGAACGGGCCGCATTAACAATAACAATACCAAATACCAGCGCTCCCAGGGTATCCATCGTCAGATAACCTTCAACAAATCCTTTTGAGAATGGAATATTCTGATAGACCTCAAGCGCCGGCATATGATGACCGGCAGGCCAGACTAACGCAGCCAATCCCAAAATAGCCAGTGAGATGATCTTTATCGGGGCAAGGAAACGACCAACGGAATCCAGTAGCTTACCCGGATAGAGAGAAACCAAGATCACCAAGGAGAAATAGACCAGGCTATAGATAAATAACGATAGCGCGCTATTGCCCACCAACGGAGCAATACCTAACTCAAAAGAGACCGTGGTCGTACGCGGAGTAGCAAAAAGAGGCCCTACCGAGAGATAACACAGAGTGGCAAGAATCAGCCCTGCTCGCTGTCCTATCGGACTACTCAGCGCTTCAACGCCACCGCCAACCCGGGCCAGCGCAATCACAGTAATAACGGGTAAACCAACTGCGGTTATCAAAAAGCCCAGAGATGCCACCCAAACGTGCTCACCTGACTGTAGACCGACCATCGGAGGAAAAATAATATTACCCGCGCCAACAAACAGGGCAAATGTCATAAAGCCCAACGCAATAATATCTTTAGGGGATAAGTGTTTCATATTTAGGATAATGCCTATATACAGTAATTTCTAAGTATTTATTTTGTCTGCTTTACTAACCTAACCAAGTCCGGATTGGGCAACCTGTTGCCTCAGAATTGAATAACCCGCACGCAAAAATGGCGCAGTTATTGTCATCTTGGAAGGAGGTATTAATGGCAAAGCGATTAACAACGGCGCTAAGTAAACACAATTATGATGGTGAAAAACAAGTCCAAACCACCATCACAGAACAATAAACTAAACAAAGATAAAATATTAGCCAAACAGGTAGGTGAAATAGAATAAAATTCTGATAAACCGCAGCTCAATTGTTTAGATATTAACCGATAATGTTATGTCATCATGCTAATAATAGAATAACGAATTTCCATCAGAATAGTGATGCTAAGTGTGGTGCTTCTGGGTGATTTTTCAGCAGTAGAAAGCAAAAAAATATCTAACGGTCTAATTGAGAGGAATTTGTTCTCCATTTTAAGCACACTAGTTTTACCGGCAATCATGTTATCTAATCTCTGTTACTTAAAATATCAGGAGTATAGATAACGAGAGGATTGGCACAGACACCGATAACACCAACACGGGAAGGTAAAAATGAAAATGAAATCTCTACGCTGGAGTGATGATTTCATGTACCAGATAATTCTGAACCATGACCGTAGCTACGACGGTAAGTTTCTTACCTGTGTTAAATCTACCGGTATCTATTGCCTGCCCTCTTGCCCGGCCCGAAAACCATTGCAAAAAAACATCCAGTTCTTACCCACGGAGCAAGCAGCAATAAAAGCGGGGTTTCGCATCTGTAAGCGCTGCCGTCCCGATCTTTTTTATCGGGGAGAAAATCCGGATCACACATTATTCAGTGAAATGTTAATCCGTATCCGCACCAATCCGGATGAGATAAAAAGCGTCACGACTATGGCTAAAGTTTGCGGAATCAGCACCACAAAACTGAATGAGTTAGTACGTGTTCACGCACATATTTCACCGGCTGAATTATTATGCCGCGAACGTATTCATGCTGCCAGCATTGCATTAATCAATGCTAACGATCGAATTCTGGATATTGGCCTATCCGCCGGCTTTGACAGTGAAGCCAGTTTTCATCGTCAATTCTTATGCCGAATGGCCATGACGCCGAATGCCTATCGGCTGTTGCGAGAGTCGGCCAAATTCAGCCTTAAGCTACCGGCTGACTACTCGGCAGAAGATGCCTGGCGCTACCATCTTCGTGACAAAAACAGTCTATCAGAACGTCTGGAGCATCAGACGCTGAGCAGAGGCTTATGGGTTCAGGGTAAGCCAGTACTTATTCACCTGACGGTTGATGGCGGCTATGCCCATTGTTGGTGGCAAGACTCCGATACCCTTCATCAGGCGGGTCAACTCCCCGCCGGGGTGATTATTCATCAACAGGTGATTCGCCTGCTGGGGCTTAATACTGACATCAGCGGCTTTCGCAGTTTGACTAAGTCGAATAAGCAAGTTGAAAAATTGCTTAGCCCGACGAGAAACATTTATATGCCACTAACCGCAACACCTTTTGAAGCCTTAACCTGGGCGATTATTGGCCAACAGATTAACCTAACGTTTGCTGCCAGCCTGAGGCAGGCGCTGATTGAACTAGCCGGTGTTGAAATACCTGCAAGCGATCTGAAAATACACCCAACACCGCTGGCGATATCTCAGCTATCCCCCCAGCAACTCAGTGGTATCCGCTTCTCTAGAGCTAAATCAGAATATTTAATCGCCGCGGCGAAAGCGATTGTCAGCGGTGAACTGAATATTGACGACTTGGAATTCGGTTCTGCAATAGTGGCAGAAAAAAAATTGCGTGAAATTAAAGGAATTGGCCCATGGACTGCCCGCTATACCTTAATGCGCGGGATGGGCTTTGCTGACTGTGTTCCCGTTGGAGATAGCGGACTGCACACGGCCTTACAACAATTTTATCAGTTAGATAAACGGCCCGTAGCCGAAGAAGCTGAACGCTTAATGAAACCCTTTATTCCGTTCCGCACCCTGGCAACGGCTTATCTATGGGAAAGCCTAAGGAAAAATCATGAAACAGAAAGCTAGTACTTTGCGAAATACTGTGGTTATGGGCATATTTGATAGCCAATTTGGCCCTATTGCCGTATGGCTGGATCAATCAGGTAAGCTAGCCCGTCTGTCGTTCAATATTGATGATGATTTGCAACATGCCCAATTAACCTCGGTGGCGCGTGATGACTCTCAGGTTAAATTCGTCGCCGATCAGGTTCATCAATATGAACAAGGCGAGCGGGTTGAATTTGATCTACCACTGAGTCTGGAAGGGACGCCCTTCCAAGTCAAAGTCTGGAATGAATTAAGTAAGATTCCATTTGGCCAGACAATCAGCTATCAAACGCTGGCAACACGCGTAGGTAACCCAAAAGCATCACGAGCAGTTGGGCGGGCTAACGGGACTAACCCCATCAGCCTGATTATTCCATGCCATCGGGTTATTGGTAGTAACGGCTCACTTACCGGCTATGACGGCGGTTTGCTGGTTAAAGAAAGATTATTATCCTTTGAAAAAGGCACGGTATAACTAAGCGGCAACATGTTAGAGTATTGGGCCATCAGGGCTGAGCCTGGTGGTCTGTCACAGGTTTCCCCTATGGTTAAAATATTCTTACTCTTTTTTGCCACTGCGCTGGCTGAAATTGTTGGCTGCTTCCTCCCCTATCTATGGTTGAGAAAGTCAGCATCGGTCTGGCTATTAGTCCCGGCAGCGGGTAGCCTGATACTGTTTGTCTGGTTGCTGAGTTTACATCCGGCAGCCAGCGGGCGGGTTTATGCCGCTTATGGTGGCGTTTATGTCGCTACCGCACTGGTTTGGCTGCGCGTGGTTGATGGCGTGAAGTTATCTCTGTTTGACTGGATCGGAGCCGGAATTGCCCTGCTCGGCATGCTAATCATTATTTCAGGCTGGCGGACTTAGCCCGTAACCGAAGATAATGTAACGCGGGTATGGCTTATTTCCCGCGTTAGCTATTACTCATTACTGCCGTTCACGGCTTCAAAGATTTGAGCATTAACACTTCACAGGCATGATGACCGCTATCGCCGATTCGGTCGGAAATATATTCAAAGCCTAGTGACTGATACAGTTTTAGTGACTCTTTTAATACCGCAGTACTTTCAAGATAACAAGAGTGATAGCCTTCTTCACGAGCAAACTCAAGCGCACTAATGATCATCCGCCTCGCAATACCCATTCCTCTAACCGTTGGCAGAAAGTAGAGCTTTTGTAATTCACAATAACCGTCGTTCATCGGGGCAATACCGACGCCGCCGGACACTACGCCATCAAGTTCTACCACCCAATATCCGCTGCCCTTTTGACAATAAATCTCTGACAGCCGATATAAAGCAGGATCGGAAAAGCTAAATCCTTCCCGATCGAGTAATCCATATTCACCGAATACCGCTAAAATAATCTCAGCAATCGCCGTATTATCCCGCTCTTCAAGGGGACGAATCGTAATTGTTCTGCCATTTTGCCTTGCTACGCTGCGTATCGCCGAGGCGTATTTTTTCATCGATTGCACCAGCTGTTGGTATTCATCATCGGCTAACTGCTGGAGAATTTTGGCATTATAAAGATTAGCCTTTTGCTCCAAATCGGCCAATACTTCCCGCCCTTCAGCCGTTATTTTATTAAGCATACTCCGGCCATCATCAGGATTAGATTGAGTATCAATGAGTCCTCTCTGATTCAACCCCTGCAAGATTCGGCTAACGCTTGATTTATCAATTTTCAATACAGATGAAAGTGCTAATCCGGTCATCGGTTTATCACTGAGCTCAATCAAACTATGGGCCTGTAACGGGGAAAGTTGAGTTTCGCTTACCCATTTATCCATAACGCCTAGTTCTCTGACTAAGGCTCGTGACCAATAACGTAATGTGGTAGGTTCCATTGCTATCCCTAATGGTTGTTTTAATCAACTTAATTTAGTTGATTAAAACAACCATTTCAAACAATAAAAATAAATTATCGGATATGACACTAAATTAAATAAATGCCTTATCCATCAAGAAAAAATCAGATATAACAATAAGACAAGTTGCTACCAGTTATTATTTTAGCGCTATGCATTTATGCATTGAGGAACATGCCATGCCAGATACCGCACATCTCGCCGCTTTCGCTCTCTTATCCTTAGGTATGGCTCTAACCCCTGGTCCAAATATGTTGTATCTGGTTTCACGTTCAATTTCCCAAGGACGGACTGCCGGGCTGATTTCTCTTATTGGCGTTGCTCTGGGATTTGTGTTTTACATGCTCTGCGCAGCCTTCGGAATCACAACCTTAATGATGGCTGTGCCGTACGCTTACGATGCTCTGCGTTTTTGTGGCGTGGCTTATTTGCTTTATCTGGCATGGCAAGCAGTCAAGCCCGGAGGCCGCTCTCCTTTTCAGGTTAAAAACCTACCTAAAGACAGTCCGAAAAAACTGTTTATGATGGGTTTTATTACCAACCTGTTTAATCCCAAAATCGCCATTATGTACGTTTCATTAATGCCTCAATTCCTGATGCCTGACCACGGCAGCATCCTTAGTCAGTCTCTGGTTTTGGGCTCTATTCAAATTGTTATCAGTGTGACTATCAATGCCATGATCGCAATGACCGCAGGGTCGATTGCCATTTTTCTGACGGGAAGGCCAGCATGGATTGTCATTCAGCGGTGGATAATGGGGACTGTTTTAGCCGGATTAGCAGTACGCATGATATTTGAAGGTCGTAAGTAAATAGGTGTGGCATCATTTATTATTGTATTTTAACAATAATCGTCATTTACCACCGCGGATGTGGTCTATATTTATAATCAGTTACAGTTCAGACTAAAAATAACTAACGGAGTGACAATGAAAAAAGTATTACTTGCCTCTTTATTCCCCCTCTTTTTATTAGTTGGGTGCAGTGGTTCAAATTCAGGAGAGTGGTCTAAATCAGGCATGTCGGCAGAGATGGCAGCGCAGGACAGAGAACAGTGCGAGGCAGAATCAAGATCTTCAGCCAATAATGGTCTTCATGCCGATCCGTTAACCGTTGTAAACACGGATAGCCAGGTGAGCCAAGTGCTTGAATCTGAACAGCACCAGTTTAACCTGGTCGGCGAATGTATGCGCGCCAAAGGCTATAGCAACTTCTAGTGATTAAAAATACCCTAAAATGCCAGTGCTGTTAGATTATCTCTTGAAAATACTAAATTAGAGTCCGAAAGCCATAAATTCCCTATAATAGCCAGAGGTAAAGTTGCCCACAACACTATATATATCGGTTTTATGAGCGTAGGTGCGGAGTCCACTCGTTACAATGGTATTCCGGTAGAAGCTGGACGAATGCGGATCTATCCGGAGGGAACAGAGGTACTTTATCAGGCAACAGGTGCCGCTCAATGGTTTACTTATTCTATATCGCGCCAAACACTTCAAGCAGCACTAGACCAATATTCTGCTGGTTTGTTCCAGTTATCGACTGACCAAATAATCACATTGCATATCACACCAGCAGTTCTGGAACAGCTCAAGCAAGAAGTCGCGGATGTTTTGGTCATGGCAGAAAAATTGAGTCAATTCAGAGATACAGCAACATCAAGCATTGCAAAAATGCTCTCAGATAACTTGATGAGTGCGTATGTTAAGGCAATATGCGCACCGCAAAATATTATTGAGGATGCAAAATCTTTGTCTCTTAACCGTTTTCACGGCCAGCTTGTAATGGGAAGTGAACATCTGGCGTTAATGAATATGGAGCAACACGTAAAATTAACAGAACTGGCAGATTTTACCGGCTACTCACTGCGTGCAATGGAACTGATTTTTAAAAAAACGGTTGGTATGACCCCCACCCGTTGGTTTATTAATATTAGGCTTAATGGTGCACTACGCGATTTAATGCAGGGCACTGAGAGCACATCAGTCTCTGAGGTTGCCAACAGGTGGGGATTCCAACATTTAGCCCGCTTCTCCGAACAATATAGAAAAGCCTTTGGCGAATTGCCCAGCAAAACACTGGCTCGCGCCCGCAAAAACACACAACAAATAGCTGATTAAGCCGCTAATATTAATTTATATAACTTAAATTAAGCGACGCACTCAATTGATTTTAGCAGGTTAAGCCCTTCAGACTGTGCTTCTGCATTCCTCATTTCTAGAATATACATCGTATTTTGAGTTGTAATACCAATAAGTTTACCGGTCATCGCCTTAGAGCTTGACGTTATTTCTTTAATATCATTCTTATTACACAGCACTCTTCTTTTCTTATTAAAAAACAGCGCAAAGAGGCCAAACATCAAAAAAGTGATACCCGTAGGCTTTTGCTCAAATTCGATATCACCATTCTCAGCAAGCTGAATAACAGAAACGCAACGATAGACTTTTTTATTCATTTTAAGATCCCTTTAAAATTTGAGTGAGAAGATTGTCAAACCAGACACTACATTGTCCAATATGTTGTTTCAACATGGTGATGCCCGCAATATTACCCTATTTATTTAAATAATAAATAGATGGTAACTAGCCGATAGTTTTTAATAAAAAAACAGCTGCCAAGATTCAAGTATTCTTTACAGCTGAATTGGTTATATAAGGCTAAAGATGCAAGTGTCTAAAAGATAATAACTGGAAGGCCCGCCACCGTCCAATAAGAAGCAGTAACGGGCATATTAAAACAACCGATATCAGCGACGAATAAGGTCGTCGCCGTAGCCTATCCATTTATAGGTGGTTAGCGCTTCGAGCCCCATCGGACCTCTGGCATGGAGTTTTTGAGTACTTACGGCGACTTCCGCCCCTAATCCAAACTGTCCGCCATCGGTAAAGCGCGTGCTGGCATTAACATATACCGCGGCTGAATCAACTTCGGCGACAAAGCGGTCTGCATTAGAAAGCGAACGAGTTAAAATGGCATCAGAATGGGCACTGCCATGAGCACGAATATGCCCGATAGCTTCATCTAATCCGTCAACAACGGTGACATTTAAGTCTAATGACAACCACTCTTTTTCGTAGTCTTCATCAATCACCGGAACTACGATGGCCTCACCGCCACTTAGATACATCATAGCCTCAGGTGACGCATGTAATGTCACCCCGCTTCCTTTCATTTTTTCACTCAGCTTAGGCAAGAAAGTTGATGCAATACTGCGCTGAACCAGTAAAGTTTCCAGCGTATTACAGGTACTCGGGCGCTGAGTCTTTGCATTATCAATAATGGCCAGAGCCTTATCAAAATCGGCACTTTCATCCACGAAGGTATGACAAATACCGATACCACCAATGATTACCGGAATAGTGGAATTCTCACGACACAAACGATGCAATGCAGCTCCACCGCGAGGGATCAGCATATCCACATAGCGATCTAACTTGAGTAATTGATTAATTAATTCACGGTCCGGATTATCAATAGACTGTACAGCCGCTGCCGGCAAACCACACTGACTTAACGCCAGTTGAATCACTTCAACCATCGCTTTGTTGGTATGCACCGTCTCTTTACCACCGCGCAAAATTACCGCATTCCCGGTTTTCAAACATAAAGAAGCTACATCAATGGTGACATTAGGCCGGGCTTCATAAATAACGCCAACAACCCCTAACGGAACCCGGCGACGCTGAAGATTGAGGCCACTGTCGAGCAATGACCCGTCAATAATATGGCCTACAGGATCGACTAAACGACAAACGTGGCGAACATCATTAGCGATTGCAGCTAAACGAGAAGGCGTAAGCAGCAGGCGGTCGAGCAGCGCTTCACTGGTTCCGGAGGCTTTCGCCGCATCCATATCTTTTTCATTAGCAGACAGAATGACATCGCTATTAGCTTCCAGCGTATCAGCCATAACGGCCAGAGCCTGATTCTTCTTTGCTGAGCTTAATGTCGCTAACTGGTAAGAGGCTTTTTTGGCTGCCTGCCCCATTTGTTCTAACATAGTTAAACCCCTTAGCTGATGATCATATCGTCACGGTGAACGGCAACCGGGCCATATTCATAGCCTAGAATAGAATCTATCTCTTGAGAGTGGTAGCCGGCAATCATACGTAAAGCATCGCTATTATAGCGGGCTACTCCGTGGGCTAAATCGCGCCCGGCCAGATTGCGAATCCGAATCACTTCACCGCGTGAAAAATTACCGATGACGTGCTTAATACCTTTCGGTAATAACGAGCTGCCGCGCTCCAACATGGCCTGAACGGCACCATCATCTACGCTGATTTCACCCGCCGGCGGTGCGCCAAAAATCCAGCGTTTACGACTTTCCAGCGGCGAAGGTTGAGCATGAAAACGGGTTCCAACGGAAACATCGTTAATCACATCACCAATGACGCCCGGTTTAATACCCGCCGCAATAATCACATCAATTCCGGCGCGACAAGCAACATCTGCAGCCTGGAGCTTAGTGGCCATACCGCCAGTTCCTAACCCTGATATGCTATCGCCAGCAATGGCTCTTAATGCATCATCAATACTATGAACTTCACGAATAAGTTCGGCATCCGGGTTATGGCGAGGATCCGCAGTAAACAGTCCCGGCTGGTCAGTCAATAATAAAAGCTTATCAGCACCGCCAAGAATAGCCGCCAATGCCGAAAGATTATCGTTGTCACCGACTTTGATCTCAGCCGTGGCAACCGCGTCATTCTCATTGATTACCGGTACAATATGGTTATCAAGCAGCGCTAACATGGTATCTCTGGCATTCAGAAAACGTTCACGATCCTCAAGATCGGCCCGGGTCAGTAACATTTGGCCAATATTAATGCCATAAATAGAGAAAAGTTGTTCCCATAGCTGAATCAAACGACTCTGCCCAACTGCGGCCAAAAGCTGTTTAGAAGCAATGGTAGTAGGAAGTTCAGGGTAGTTAAGATGCTCCCGCCCGGCGGCAATTGCGCCCGACGTAACAATAATAATTCGGTGCCCCAATGCGTGCTGATGCGCACACTGGCGTACCAGCTCAACGATATGAGCACGATTTAAACGTAAAGATCCACCTGTAAGAACACTGGTGCCTAATTTGACAACCAACGTTTGGCTGTTATTCATAATTGTTCTGCCGTTGAATTCTAAGAATAAAGCGAAAAAACCTTTTTAGCAGGAGTGGAGCGTTATGCCAACAGGCATAACGCAAAATAAGTAAGAATTAGAGTAAATAATTTGTCAGACAGGAGATTTATCGATGTTTTTGACCTGCTCATCATCCATAGGGCGAAGAGTGAGCTTAATTGAGGTCAAATAGTTACCTAGTTTTTGCAAGAACTCCTGAAGATTGGCATCAATCTCTTTTTTGATTTCAGCATCTTTAATCGGTTTTGGCTGCCAGTCCCCTAATTTATCAAAAAGGCCGGTCTGACAATGAAACACAAACCCTTCTTCGTCAGCATCCATATCAATCCACCAGCCCCAGAATTCTCTCTTTTCAGGAGAAGGCTTACTGCTTACACAAACAGCCAAACAATCGAAAAAATAGCGATTGCCTTTGCATTGAGATTCTCGAATATAGGGACCTAAACTAATAAACTCTTTTAATAACCGACTTCTGGAATGACCGTTGGGTAATAGCATGATGCTGACTCCTGAGATTCAACTTTTTAACAGCTTGTTAAAAAACATCCGAATATTAACATAATTTCTGACTAATCCACTCTGTTAGTTGCTGTAATCCATTACTAAAACTACTTCTTAACGGCGTTGAGGCAATGTTAATCACTTTTCCTTCACTGGCGGAGGAGGAAATCAGCTTAGATTCAGACGGAGGGCTGAAGATGTCATTTTCAAAGGCAACTGAACACATCGGCGTCGAACAGCGTCGCCCGAGCAATCCTTGCGTTTTCAGCGAGTAATTATTTAATGCTATATATAGCAAACTATCGGTGGTTGAATCTAACTTCAAGCGACTGGCAATAATATCCCGATATACGTTTGGTATACGCTGCTGAGTCTCTTTATTGGTTAATAGCTCGTGCACGATCGGTCCGATACAGGCGACTCCCCGCAAACGGCGAGGTTCAAGATAGGCCAGACGAACGGCCACATTGGCACCAAAACGAACGCCCAGTGCAACAACACGTTGATTATCAATCCAAGCAACCTGATCCAGTTGGTTAAGCACCTGTTGATGCAGCGCACTGGTATCTTCAGTTAACGTCCAGCGCGAAGCGAAACCAATAGAAGGCAAATCGACACACAGCATGGCGATGCCTTTTGGGGCAAGGTAGTCTCGGAATAACGGATAATAGTCATTCTGGAAATTATCTAACCCACCGCAAAGTAATACCGTTGGATAAGGGGCATCCCCGGTGGGTGGAACGTGCAGAAACCCGGTCAACGTGCCACCATCTACGTTGAAATCGATGGGTTTTAGCTCAAAAGGCAGGAGATCCGCGGCTTCACGATAAGCGCGATCGGCCAGAATTTCAGCCTGCTCGGCTAACCGATCTCCCCGTAGATGCGGATAACTGGCAATACTGTAGAAATTAGAGGCTTTTAACCAGCAATTACCGGCTTTTATCGGATCCTTACAGGCCAGATCCTGAGCCTCTTTCTGCCACAGCATCCCTTCTTTAGCCCATTCGTAAATCCAATTCCCACCCCGATAACCGACAACAGTATCTAGTAAGGCTTCATTGGTCCGCTGATTTTTAGATGCGGCAATACGCGCCAACACGGTTTCAACCTCTATAGGATCGATACCACGCCATGCCCACATTGGACGATTGATCATACGGTACCAATTAGATTCGGTCTTACCGTCTAATGGCGAATGAACGGTGGCTGATGACTGCGTCACTCGTTTCACCAACGTGGACGTTTCCGGATGTTTAAAAGAAGGTTTAAACAACACTTCTGAAAGGTTAGCTTTTGGCATAGTAGACTACGGCCTCCGGTGCATCGTGGGTTGGTGGTATACATACCCAAATAATTCGCGTTGCATAGCGTCGGCAAGAGAGCGACCAATCTGTCTGCAACAGATTTGAACGCTGCTTGCAGCGGCCTAATCGAGGCAAGGCCCATGAATGGGCCGAGTAGTCCTGATGAGCTTACTCAGCTAAGTGATTCGGGTGAGCAAGCGCAGCCAACAAAGATGCAGCTTAAAGTATGACGGGTATAGGCATTATAACCTAGTGTAACCAATAAACATGGGTAGAAGAAGATGTTGATTTGTCCTTCCCAACATTTGAATTTAGAACCGAAGTTACCCTGAACTATATTCCGAATGGCTGAAATATAAAAAGTGAGATGATAATATACACTTGCATCTCAAAAAATAACAAATTAATAGTCTAGCAATGCAAAACATTCAATAAAAACTATCAATTAATTTTGTAATAAAAAAACAAAAAACAGAATGAACCCATAAGTATATAAATTCATACTTCAAGGGGATTTTACAGAATAAAAACTAAAAAAACAATTAAAATCAATTGGTTAAAAAAACACACCCGGTATTTAATAAACTATTATTTTAACTATATATCTTTGTAAGTGGAACTTTTTAAAATACTTACTATATTTACTTTTAATGCATTACAGGCCCTTGAAAGAGGCTTATTTGTATTATTCCATTGTGACTATTATCAGAGCGCGTTGTTTAACGGTGGCGCTTAAACTGTAAGTCATCTTATTAAGCAAAATGATTTTCGGGGTTTGGCATGAAAAAACTGTTGATTGCGTTAGGCTGCACTGCAGCCATGGTATGTAGTTCAAATATTTTTGCTGTGGGCACGATTAACGGGAATCTTACCGTTCAGCTAACCATTGGTAACGGCTGTTCCGTTACCGGTGGCAGTACGGGAGGAGCGGTCAATGATTTTGGTACCCTAGACTTTGGTCAGTATTCTTCGTTGGCAAATATTATCACCGGGCAATCGACAGGTACCAGCGGAGCAATACAAATCCAATGTACTACCGCTCTGCCTTATACCGTCAAGCTTGATAACGGTCAGAATGCCACTGGTTCGCAACGCCGGTTAATCGGCGGTGTGAGCCCAAGCAATGATTATATTAATTATTCCTTATTCCAAGATGCCAGCCGTACTCTCCCCTGGAACAGTGATGGCGCAGGCATACTCAGTGCTCAAGGAACAGGTAATGCCATCAATATGATCGTTTATGGATTGGTACCGGCACAAACAACACCGCCTCAAGGTTTATACAGTGATATCGTTTTAGTTACCGTTGACTGGTAGATCAATACGTTACCATCATATAACGCTATTTATTAGCAGCGGTGCTATCTCGGGTGAAGGAATGACGTCTCAGTTAAAACAGAATCAACCAAAGATGCGGTTATTGATTCTCCTGCTATGGATGATTTCTGGCACTGGAACAACTGCGACAAAATCAGCCACAGTGACCGTATCGGTTAATGTTTTACCCGCCTGCACCGCGGGTACTACGACCTCAGGAACCACCTCCTTCGGTACGCTCAATTTTGGTACGCTCTATTATTTGAATAAGACCACCAGGCTGATAGGGCAACCTAACGCCGGGGCTATTTTGGTCCAGTGTGCGTCTGGCGTAAATTATCAAGTGGTATTAAGTACCGGTAATAGCGGCAACGTAGCCCAACGATATATGACCGGAGCAACCTTAGGTCAGCACGTTAATTACAACCTTTATACCGACGCTAACTATTCGATCGTTTGGAATAATACCACTGGAGTGACCAGACCCGGAACAGGGCAACCAGAATGGATTCCAGTTTATGGTCAGCTTCCAGCCCAATCAACGCCCATCGTCGATACTTATACCGATACAGTCCAAGTCACCGTGAGCTGGTAGCAAAAATATGATGATGAAACCCATTGTGCGTTTGTCAGATAACCATTACCGAAATTCTCTGATCGTAACGACGGTTCTGTTACTCAATATATCAATAACGCCTCAAGCTACGTCTCAAACGCTGAGTAACCCCTTCACCGTTAATGCCTCCATTGTTAAAGGCTGCATGTTAGGCAGCGCAAGCAATGATCCTACCACCTTTGGCAACATCAGCTTTGGCAATATCTCAAGCTTGTTCAGCGATATTAACCTAGTCTCAGCACAGAATGCCGGCTCTGTTGTAGTGAAATGTACGCCGGGTATCAGCGTTACTATCGCCATTGACGCCGGACTAAACAGCGGCGGCAGCGTCAGCAATGGCCGTTTTATGAAGATGACTACGGGGGCCAGCACGCTGAGGTATCAACTCTACCAAGATAGTAATTACAGCACCGTTTGGGGAAATGGCAGTAACGGCGGCCAAATTTACAGCTATACCGCCGACGGTACTGTGAAACCTTTTAGTTTATATGCCCGCCTATTTGCTACTACAGCATTACCGGCGGTAGGTCAGTACAGCGATACTGTGAATGTAACCATAACATACTGAATAGTATTTATTTTTGGAAGACACAAATGAAAAATATAAGATCGTTAAAATGGCTTTTTATTGGCACGCTTGTTTCGGTTTGCTTCTATTCATTACCACAGGGATATGCAAGTTCAATCCTTATTTGGCCCATCGATCCGGTAATCGAAGATGACCAAAATTCAGCCTCTCTTTGGCTGGAAAACAAAGATGATAAGCCGGTATATATGCAAATCAGGGTATTTGAATGGAAGCAGTCAGATAATGATAATCAATATACTAAACAAACTGATATTGCAGTCAGTCCGCCATTCGCCCTGATTGAGCCAGGTAAGCGCCAACTAATCAGGTTAATCAAGAACATAAAAGTTCAACCTAACCAGGAAAGGGCCTATCGAATTATCGTTGATGAGGCCCCCAGAGCCAAAAAGCCGGATGAAATAACAGAATCATCACCCGCCAGCGTTGGAATTAACTTCCAAATGCGTTATTCAGTACCACTTTTTGTTAGCGGACAAGGTATTTGGACCAATCCTGATTACAGTAAAAATAGGGATATACAAAAAGCAACCGCCCCCAAATTAAGCTATCGGGTGGTCAATCAGAACAATCGTCGATTGCTGGAAGTTAAGAACGATGGGGTTGTACACGCGCGTTTATCACATATTACTAACGCATCAGGCAGTGGTGAAAAAGTTCTGGTTGAAGGCCTGTTAGGCTACGTTCTTGCACATTCAAGCATGACGCTACAGTTACCAACAAATCAGATTAATGGCAGTGAAAAACTGCAGGCACTCATCAATAATAATCCAACGCCTGTAGTACTAGAAAAACGCTAATTCGATGCTGATTAAGCTAAAAATGATCTACGGAGCCAGCTCCGTAGAGGCCCCTGTATCATATTCAGCGGTATTATCTAAATTCATTTTTTGCTCAAGCAGTCTATTGTTATTAATTCCAGCTGTAACTTTGGCGGATTTACCCCCTCCTCCGGATATGGAAAACGTCGAAATAGAACTTAAAACCGCAACAGCTAAACAAACGGACAGCCCCCAGCAATTGCCCGAAATGTCGCTGATGCTTGAAGTTGTTATCAACGGCAAGCAGTCACAAAACGTTGTACCGGTAATACATCGTTCCGGCCATTACTATATTTCATCCGAGAACTTCAACAGCCTCGAGTTGCCAATCAAGTTCGATGACTTACCGGAAGTTGAGATTGACACAGTCAAAGGCTTGAATGTGACTTATGAAAGCGCAACACAGCAGCTTTTGGTCAATATTCCTACTGACTGGTTACCTGAACAAAATATATCGCAATACAAAACGGCAGGTTACGAAGCTTCAGACAGTACGCTAGGAATGCTATTTAACTACGACGTTTATGCCAGTCATT
>POVV01000190.1_pt1 | contig 49465 bp, 41 predicted proteins | sample 1560271 | NCBI WGS metagenome assembly POVV01 (sample SAMN08337232, study PRJNA429181) | Bioreactor metagenome, whole genome shotgun sequencing project. | biome: cows' rumen and soil; feature: anaerobic; isolation source: anaerobic chemostat enrichment culture, galacturonate as sole carbon... | reverse complement strand
AACCGGCAACTGTCGAAATCAGTCAGCCAAAAGGTGAGCTGGAAATTGACTGGGAAGCTTTTCGCGCTTCGTACGGTAAGAAAACCAACATACGGCTGGCGCGGGATAATGCCGATTTAGGCCGCCAGACGGCTTTTGATACCATTGCCCGTATAGCACAGGAAGGGGATCGCCTGATGAACGCCGAAGTATCCGGTGAAGACCCTATACCGGCCATGGCGGCAGAGGCTAACACCCAGCTCCCACCGGAGGTTACCTGGGCTCGCCTGGAACCGCCGGTCATTCGCTACACAGCTCACCAGCCCATTTTTAAGCCAACGCCCGGGCGTCTTACCATTGACGTAATTCCAGGCAAGGTCAACATGGACTTCCGGCCGGCGACCGTCGATATCCGGATGGTTCAATACCCCAGCATCAAAATGTGGGTGACAGATAACTCGGTAGATATTAGCGCGTAGTAAAAATAAGGATTGTTACCAGCGGATAGATTAGCTATAATATAAGCAGACATACCATTGGGCAGAGCGCGGAGAACTCTGCCCAATTCGCTATTATTTATTATGAAAGAAAATAGGAGGCTTACCCATGCGCATCAAGTCCACCCGCTTTGGCGAATTAGATATTACTGAGAGCCAGCTTATCCAGTTTCCCCATGCCCTTCCCGGCTTTCCCGAAGAAAAGGAGTTTGCCCTCCTGCCCTATCAGCCGGACAGTCCTTTTTTCTTTCTCCAGTCGCTCAGTGAGCCTGATTTGACCTTTGTTATTGCCGAGCCCTTTAGTTTTTTCCCTGATTACAGCTTTGCTCTGGACGATGCAGTTGCAGCCGAATTGGGAATAGCTGACGATAACAAGCCCAAAATCTTCAATATCATCCGTATTCCTGAAAAAGCTGAGGAAATGACTGCCAATCTTCTGGCACCTATTCTGATTAACACCCATGCCCGCCAAGCAATCCAAATTGTCCTGGAAAAGTCCCACTACACGGTGCGCCACCGTCTCTTTCCCCGGGGACTTCCCGCTCCAACCGGGAAAGGGGGCGAGTAGCATGCTGGCTCTCACTCGCAAAGTCGGTGAACGTATTGTAATTGACAATAATATTATCCTGACAATTGTTGATATCAAAGGCGACAGCATTCGTCTGGCCATAGACGCTCCCAAAGAAGTGAGAATATACCGCGGGGAGCTTTATGACGCTATTGTCGCTGAAAATAGGCAATCCGCCAGCCCGGCTGTTTTGCCCGGGAACGATATCTTACAAAACATTAAGCTGCCGTAATTTGTGGCTGTATTTTCCGAAAATCTGTTAAAGATTTTGAGGTTTTATTCGATACTATAAATATAGAATAAAACACGGCGAGGTGCTTACATATGGATATTCAGACCAGTAACCTGGGCAAAGGAAGCCATACCTCATTATCTTTTGCTACAGCCAAAACCACCGGCGAAGCAGGCGTGAATACGAAGCCCGAATTACAGCCTGAGTTCATTGCGGATGAGGCAAATAAACAGTCTGGGACCCAAGTTCAGACAAAGCTTGAGCAAGATGTTGCCAAGGCAACAGATAATCTCAATAAAATCATGCAGTTGGTTAACGCCGATCTTAAGTTTGAAATTCATGAAAAAACTCAGCGGCTGATGGTTCGCCTTGTGGATACCAAAACAGACAAAGTGTTGAAGGAATTTCCGCCGCATGAACTCTTGGACACCCTTGGGGCAATCCGGGAGTATATAGGAATTTTGCTGGATAAAAAGGCGTAACCGACAGCTGGATACATATAGAGAAGAGCAGGAGGATACACCTATGAATGCGGCAAACACCGCCAATGTGTACAAAAATCAGCAAATCATGACAGCTTCACCTGAGGAACTGACATTAATGCTATATAACGGAGCCATTCGTTTTATTGCGGAGAGCATGCAGGCTCTTGACCGGGGGAACTTGGAGAAAGCCAATGCCGCTAATCTGCGGGCACAGGACATTGTGCGTGAATTTATGTGCACCCTGGATATGCAGTACGAGATATCCCAGAACTATTATAAGCTATATGATTATATTGAGTACCGCTTGATGCAGGCCAATATCAAAAAAGATAAAAGCCAGCTGGAAGAAGCGAAAAATTTGCTGACAGAGCTGCGCGATACCTGGATGCAAGCCATGAAACTGGCCCGGGGACAGCAGGCTGCGGCTAAGTGAAATAGCCGTATATGCGATAAAAATTAGAGGAGGTGATAGTGTGGAAGAATTATTAAAGCAGATACTATTTGAAATCAAAGGCCTGAAAGACGGCCAGACTGCTATGCAGAGTAATATTACTGCTATGCAGGGTGAAATTAAAAGCCTGAAAGACGGCCAGGCTGCGATGCAGACTGATATTATTGTGATGCGGGCTGATATCAAAGACCTCAAAGACAGCCAGGCTGCTATTCATGCCGAAATTAAGAACCTTAAAGAGTCTGATGCTGCTATATTGGATATGCTTGAAAAAACCTACAGGAAAGTCGAAACGGTAGAAGACAATCAGGACAGAATGAGCGAAAGCACTAGATATCTCATGCGACAAGGTGTGCAGCATGAGGAGGATATCAAGAGAATACGAAAAGCCTTATAGCCGCTGTTGCGGTTTCTTTTTTTTATTATTTATTAGAAATTTATTAAGTTTTTTATAAACAGTCGAATAATGGAGAAAAACGGAGAATTAATTCACAACAAAGCAATAATACAAAGAAATGGCGGAATGGGGCTCTAAATTAATAACCGGTAATGCCGATAATACTAGCAGAAGGTCAGTAAACTATTCCTGTACCGGCCGGACAGGAGTTCATACTGAAGTAGATTCTGCCGGGCATGGATGCCTAGGCTACTAAAATTCAAGGAGGAACAAAACCTATGATTATCAATCACAATATGCCAGCCCTCAATACCTATAACCGTTTATCCAATAACAACACCCAGACCAACAAATCCTTAGAGAAACTCTCTTCCGGTCTTCGCATCAACCGTGCCGGTGACGATGCCGCCGGTCTTGCCATCAGCGAAAAAATGCGCGGCCAGATTCGTGGTCTTGATCAAGCCCAGCGTAATGCCCAGGACTCCATCTCCATGATTCAGACCGCAGAAGGTGCGCTGAACGAAACCCACAGCATTCTCCAAAGAATGCGCGAGCTGGCAGTACAAGCTTCCAATGATACCAACACCAAGGTTGACCGTGGCGAGATCCAAAAAGAAATCAACCAGTTGACTGACGAAATTGACCGGATTGCCAATACCACTGAGTTCAATACTCAAAAACTGCTTGATGGCAGCAAAAAAGGTCAAATAGATGCAGAAGATGGTCAGGCTACTTTGCAGAACAACAGCAAGGCAACAATTAATTTGGATCCGGCTAGTGATGCTGCCATCAAACTTGTTAACCAGAGTGATGTTGTTATCATTACGAAAGGTGTCGTGTCCGGTCAGGCTACAGTAGATATTGGCGGACAAATATACAGTGTTTACCACCAAGGTGGCACCAATGCTGCAGGAGACCCTACTTCTGATGCCGGTCTCACTGCCACAAGCGTTACTCTCGGCGGTCAAACTATTAACTTTGATGACATTAGTGTATTGGCAGATGGCGAAAGCATTACCATTACCACCAAGGCTGCAATAGCTTCAAGTTCTAGTGTTGGTAATTCCTTTGCGATGCAGATTGGCGCTAACAGCGGTCAAAATATCATGGTCGGTATCAATTCGATGAAAGCCAGCGATCTCAAGTTGCGCGACAATAATGGCGATGCTACTGATAACGGTGTCAATAAAGGCGCACTGAATGTTGGCAATCACTATAAAGCCAGTGCAGCAATCACTATCATCAACAACGCGATTGAATCAGTATCAGCAGAGCGTTCCAAGATGGGTGCAGTCCAGAATCGTCTGGAACACACTATCAACAACCTGAACACTTCCAGCGAAAACCTCACTGCTGCTGAATCCCGTGTTCGCGACGTAGATATGGCAAAAGAAATGATGAACTTCCAAAAGAACAACATCCTTTCCCAAGCCGCTCAAGCAATGCTGGCACAAGCCAATCAACAGCCTCAAGGCGTGCTCCAGCTCCTCCGGTAATTCGGAATTTATCAGGTATAAAGGCCAGAGTATATACTCTGGCCTTTATTTAGTAAAATTAGGATTTAGAATATGGGATTTAGGTTCTTCTAAGTCCTATATCCTAAATCCTAATCTAACTGAAAGGACAAATGCGTACAATGAAAATATCAGCTTGCATGATTGCCAAAAATGAAGAAAGAGTAATTGCCCGCTGCATTGAGAGTTACCGCATGGCTGTGGATGAAATCATTGTTGTGGACACCGGCTCCACCGACCAAACAGTTGCCGTTGCTCAAGGGTTGGGGGCCAAGGTCTTTTCTTTCATCTGGAACAATGACTTTTCCGCCGCGAAAAACTATGCCCTATCCAAGGCCCAAGGCGATTGGATTGTCTTTTTGGATGCCGATGAATATTTTGCTAATGCTACAGGCCATAACTTGCGTTCTTGTCTGCAAAATCTGGATAAGAGCTTTCATGCGTTAAGCTGCCGCATGATAAATCTGGATGAAGATACGGGGACAATGCTCAATGAATTTATTCAAATGCGGGTTTTTAAAAACAGCAAGCATATTCGCTACATCGGCGCTATCCACGAAAGCCTGGCCTATTTGCGTGATGTATCGAAATTGAAGGCTTTCTTGCCGGACGGGCAGGAGCTGCTGCTGTACCACACCGGTTATTCCGCAACTGGTTTAAAGGAAAAGTCGCAGCGCAACCTGGCAGCGCTGCTGCAACAAGTATCTGGTGACACCGCCGCCAGGCCGGAATATTTTTACTATATCGCCGACAGCTATTCCGGCTTAAAAGAGTGGGACAAGGTCATCCACTATATTCGCTTGTTCATGGCTACCGGACACCCTATGAATGCCTTGAACGCGCGCGTTTATTCGCTGTTAATCGAAGCCATGCAGCAGAGTGCGTATCCGGACGAAGAGATTCAGGCGGAAGTGTCTAACGCCATTGCCAAATTCCCGCGCCATCCCGTATTTCATTTTTATCAGGCCATGTTTTTTTATGAGGACAGGCGCTATGAAGCGGCCTGGCAGACAGCACAGTATGCCAGGCAATTGCATGAAAGCTATACCGACATGGGTATGAACGACATGCCTGCCCACATGGGCAGCCTGTACAATATGCTGGGGGCGATCAGTGAATTTAAGAATGATGCCGGTACGGCGCTGGGCTATTACCTGGAAGCACTGCAGCAGGATAAGTATGAAGCGCTTATCTTTGACCGCATTATTAAGCTGGTTCGCACCCAACCGTCAGAGGACATCATTGCTTTCCTGAATACTGTATATGACCTTGAACGACAAGCTGATCTGGACTTCTTGGCAACAAGACTGACTCATCATGCCGTACCCCGGGTACTGGCCTACTATACGACAATGCGGGAGAAAAAATATCCCCAGCAAGATTATGTATTATTGCAAATGCTGGTGGCTAATGGTCACTATGACAAAGCTTTCAGCAGTATTTTGGCCTGCTACGCCGCAGAGCAGGATAACAGCCTAGGGTTGCTGGCCGCAGCAACAGCACTCTTAAGCGGCAAGGAAGAATATATGGCCGCTGCCTTAACTGTTCTGCCGCCTGCCTATGCGCATATTCTGGAGGCTTACCAAGGCGCCCCCAGTTTGTTTACTGCAGAAGACCAAGCCGCCTTTTTGAACTTGACCCGTCTTTTCATTCGCTGGGCTGATGAGGCAGCACTGCATAAGCTCCTGGCTCTAAGTAATCGCTTCCCGGACCAACTAACTATTGCCATCGCCGGCATCTTCCTGAAAGAAGGGCACTACAAAGAAGCACTGGCCTATTTTTATAGTGCGGCAGAACATGCTGTAAGCAGAGGCTTGGTTGTGCATCCGCTGCTGTATTATAACCAAGGCTATTGCCTGCACCGTCTGAGCCATCCGGTGGCTGCTGCAAAGAATTTTGTCAGAGCCTTTGAGGCAGGGTATCGCAGCAACAATATTTACGACTACCTCCGTTGGAATGTTGACAAACTGGATGACGGCAGCGTGAAAGCGCGGGTTGAGGAAATATTAAATTCCGTGAAGAACTAGGCATTGCCGGAACAGGAGGGCTTGGATGGACAGGCTGGTTAGAGCGCAGCTTATTGAGTTATTATCAACAGTGGAGGAAGGAATCCGCTATATACAGACATCGGGGCAGACCGCGATGTTTGCAGAATGTGCGGCAGGAATAGCTGCCATTGCGAAGGCTTGTCAGGACGGCTTATCCGCAAAGCGGTATAGCGGTCAGTATGCAAAGCTATTTGATATGTTGACAACTGTGATGAGACAAAGCAGCGATGCATCTCTATCCCCGGAATTGCTGGATGAGACCTGTGAGCTTTGCTGCAAGCTGCTGCAGATGGCAGCAACAGAGCTGCAACAGGAAGGGAAAGCCAAAAAAGAAATTTTGTTCCTGCCCTATAAGGCCTCCATGTGGGACAGCCTGGAGAGTATCTGGCTGGCTGCGCGGGAGGATGAAGAACATTGCGATGTCTATGTGGTGCCGATACCGTATTGTGACAGAAATCCTGACGGGACAGCCGCTAAGTGGCACTATGAGGCTAATTTGCTGCCCGATTATGTGCCGGTAACGGATTACCGTGAGTATGATGTCGCTGAGCGCAGGCCGGATGCAATTTATATTCATAACCCCTTTGACGGCTGCAATCTGGTCACCTCTGTTGATTCGCGTTACTATTCGCAGGAACTGAAAAAGCATACCGATATGCTTGTCTATGTGCCGTACTTTATTTTGGGAAAAGAATGGCCGGAATCGCATGTGCGGCTGCCGTGCTATCAACATATGGATAGAATGATTGTGCCGCAGGAGAACATGCAGATCCGGGCGACGCAAGGCCAGTTGTCAGATGCTTGCTTGCATGATTATTTACCGGCCAAGAAGCTGGTGCCACTGGGTTCTCCCAAGGCGGACAGAGTATTTTTCTGTGAAAAAAACAAAAAAATCCCCAACGCCTGGGAAAAGGTCATTCGTGGAAAAAAGGTTATTTTATACAATACAAGCCTGTCGAGCGTGCTGCGGTTTGGTGAGCAGGCACTGCAAAAGATGAAGCTTATTTTTGCAAGCTTTGCCAGGCACAAGGAGATTGAGCTGCTTTGGCGCCCGCATCCCCTAATGACTGCTACACTGAAATCAATGAGACCTGAGTTGTATGCCAAATACAAAGCGCTGGAAAAAGAGTTTGTCACCAAGCGGTTCGGGGTGCTAGACGAGACTCCGGATATTAACATGGCGGTAGCTATTGCCGACGCCTATCTGGGAGAAAGCACCTCTTCGGTTGTTCATCTGTTTGGCATTGCCGGCAAACCGGTATTTTTTACGAACGAAATGATGCTCTGGGATACTCCGACGCCAGATGAAGCAGCGTCAGTGCGTTTTGGGCATACGCTGGCAGAAAATGGTGAGGTGTGGTTTATCGCCGAGGGCTATAATGCCTTGTGCAGAATGAATCTTGTGTCAGGCCAAATAACGCCGGTCGTGAAATTTGCCGATTTTCCGGTGCTTGCCGGACTATACAGCGGATTTTTAAAAATGGATAATACCATTTTATTTTCTCCGGGAAATGCCAAGGAAATTTGCGCATACAGCCTGGAAACAGGAGAGTGCAAAAAAATTCCACTGGAGAATCCGCTGGAATATGGGAATTTTGGTCATATCGTTCCCTATAAGCAATATGTTTTTCTGCTGCCGTGGCGATATCCGGCTATTTTGCGCGTGTGTCTGATAACTGGGGAATGCAGGTATTATACCGAGTGTCTGCAAGAACTGTTGGCTTGCAGAACCCAGGAGAATGAGGGGTTGCTGGGAGATTATTGCATCAGAGGGCAGAAGCTGCTGCTGCCTGCTGTTCAAACAAATAAGCTTTTGGAATTCGATATGGAAACCGGTGAATATCAGCTTCATACGGCAGGTCAGGATCAGGCAGGGTATGCCTTTATCATCGAAAATGGCGATGAATACTGGCTGGTTCCTCGGAAAACAAGAGCAATTGTAAAATGGAACTACCAAACTGGCGAATGGAAACCCTACACCACTTATCCGGAAGATTTTACCTGCGACGCCGATTGGAACAGCGGTGATACCTACATGTTCAGCGGCGCGGTAAAAATGAATGGCGCTGTCTGGCTATTCCCTTGTTACGCGAATATGGTTATTCGTCTGGACTTGTCCACTGAAACCCTTGAGCAGGTTGATCTGGCACTTCCTTACGGGATTGGTGAGCGTAAATCGGCCTTTTATAAGCAGCAGCCGAACTTTTTTAACGCGTTTGCCGGTGGCGATAATACAATCATGGCTTTGTCCGCCTATGATCGCAGTCTGGTTGTTGTTGATACGGTGACGAAAACTTGCAGACTGCAGCTATGCCGGTTAGCTGAAGCTGATGTACAGGCATTATCCACCCCGATAGAGCAGTCTTTTGGCTGCATAAGCGCGGCTGCCCCTTATATGACAGCTGAAAATGGTCTTTGGCGCAATGTGGAGAGTTTTATAAACTATGTGATTGATGGACGTCATGACAAGCAGGCACAGCAGGAAGCTTACGCCGGTTTCATCAATAACGTTGATGGCAGCTGCGGGAAAAAAGTACATCAATATATTATGGGACAGGTGTGCGATGCGGGAGACTAAACTTGCAGTGAAGGCCGGCATAACGATATACGCTTCCACAGGCATGATCGGAAAAAATCAGCCTGACCGGATGTCCAGCCTGCAATTTTATCCGGCAGATAAGGGAAGCCGGTTGCAGCTTTTGGATAAGCAGTATTATTTTAATGTGGCAACTTATACACGGGAGTTTGAACATAAATATCTGCATACCTACGAGTACGCCCCGGAGCAGGCTTGGGTCTCCTATGTTGGAGATTTAAGCGGCGACAGCTACCGGCAAGAGGATTATGTATTCGCAACTGTATGCTATTTCCGCATATGCCTGAAGCGTCTTGACGGTGCTGCGTTTTGTCCGCAGGAAGCAGAGCGGATTAATGAGATTTTAAGATTTGTGTCTACTGTCGCGGACGCTAAAAAAATTCAGGCTGTTTTTTTGTCTGAAGTCGAAGATACGGCGCAAAAAATCCGGGATTTGAAGACAGACGGGGCTTTAGTGCTGGCCGTTATTGCCGATACACACTATACTGTCAACGGTACCTGGCAGGACACGGCGAAAAATTTGCAGGCAGTGCATCAGGCGGCAGGCTTTGACAGTGTCGTCCATTTGGGCGATTTGACAGACGGAATGGTGCCGGGAGAGCTTACCTGGGAATATGTGAACAGAATGCTTGCCGATTTGCAGCGGTTGTCTATTCCTGTTCATATTGTGCTTGGCAATCATGATGCCAACTACTTTGCGGGCAATCCGGATGTGTTTTCGCTGGAAGAGCAAATTGAATTGTATCATCAGTATAGTAAGAGCTATAAAAGTGACCCTTCCCTGCCATATTATTACACTGACTATCCTAGGCAGGAAATCCGCTGCATTTTCTTGAATGCCTATGATAACAATGAGAAAATCCGCTATGGCTTTGATCCGGCGCAGATTAGCTGGCTGGAGCGCATATTACAAATCAGCCCGGAGAGGTATGCTATTTTGATTTTCAGCCATGACGCGCCTTTGGCAAGATTGGATTACTGGTCAGATGAAATCCGGGGCGGGGACGCACTGATGGCTGTCCTAGAAGGACATCAGCGCCAACAAAATAACATTCTGGCCTATATTCACGGGCATGCCCATTCTGACTATGTTTACCGGGACAGATTGTTCCCGATTATATCGGTTGGCTGCGCCAAATGTGAGGATATGCAGGAAAAGAAAGCGCCGGGCTTTGTTACCGAAAAGCGTGAGCTTGGCATGATTACCCAGGAATTGTGGGATACCCTGATTGTCAGTCCGGATAAAAAGCGGCTGGACTTGGTGAGGTTCGGTGCCGGACCGGATCGAACGATATATGTAAAGGACGAGTGACGATGAAAAAAGTGATAACTTACGGCTCGTTTGATTTATTCCATGAAGGACATTACCGGCTGTTGCAGCGGGCAAAGGCGTTGGGTGACTATCTGATTGTCGGCGTAACCACCGAACACTATGACGAAAGCCGCGGTAAGCTCAATATTGTGGACTCTCTGATGGAACGGGTTGAGAATGTCAAAAAAACCGGCTTTGCCGATAAAATCATTATCGAAGATCATACCGGGCAGAAGATTGAAGATATTCAAAAATACCAGGTGGATGTTTTTACGGTGGGTTCTGACTGGATAGGAATGTTTGATTATCTTAAGCACTATTGCGAGGTCGTGTATCTGGAACGGACAAAGGGCATCTCCAGCACTATGAAGCGCTCGCAAAACTATAAAATTATCCGCCTGGGCATTGTCGGCAGCGGCCGGATTGCCGGGCGTTTTATTCCTGAGGCAAAGTTTGTCAGCGGACTAAATATCGAAGGGGTTTACAATCCGCGCCGGGAAAGTGCCGAGAGATTTGCAGCCGAACATAGTCTGGCTTTTGCCACCAGTGACGAAGAAGAATTCTACGAGCATGTGGATGCCGTCAATATTGCTTCGCCGCATGAGACGCATTACGGTTATATCAAAAGAGCGTTAGAGCATGGCAAGCATGTATTGTGTGAAAAGCCGATGCTCTTGCAAAAAGCGCAGGCGGAAGAAGTTTTTGATTTGGCAAAAGAAAAAAAATGCATTTTGATGGAAGCTTTAAAAACGGCCTATGTCCCCGGCTTCATCCGTTTAATCAGCCTGGCGAAGAGCGGTGTTATTGGTGAAATTCGCGATGTGGAGTCCTGCTTTACCCGGTTGACACCCTCTCACTTGCGGGAAGTGGCAGATATTCAAAGCGGAGGAAGCTTTACCGAGTTTGGCAGTTATACATTACTGCCGATTATAAAGCTGTTGGGTACAGACTATCAGGATGTCCACTTTAAAAGCTTTTTGGCGGACAATGGCGTGGATATTTATACGAAGGCATATTTTAACTATGGCGGCAGTATTGCCACTTCCAAAACCGGGTTGAAAATAAAGTCTGACGGACATTTGCTGATTTCCGGTACCAGAGGATATATTTTTGTACCTGCTCCCTGGTGGCTAACCAAGGAATTCGAGATTTGCTATGAGGATTTTACCCAGAACGAAAAGGTATATACCAAGTTTCTGGGTGATGGTCTGCGCTACGAGCTCAGCGATTTTGTCGCGACAATTAACGGTCACAGCAGCGGCGGCTTTAAGCTTACGCGTGATGAATCAGTTGCATTGGCTGAGCTTATGGAAAAGTTTCTGGAACAGAGAAGGCAGCCGGTTGAGGCCTGATATGATTTAAGGAGAGGAAATAATGGCAAAGACCAAGGTGTGGGCGCATCGCGGAGCGGCGGGCTGGGACACCCAGTATGCGCCGGAAAATACCCTGCCGGCGTTTGAAAAGGCAATAGCTATGGGCGCGGACGGTATCGAGCTGGATGTGCAGATGACAAAGGACGGCCGGCTTGTCATTATTCACGATGAGACCATCCAGCGGGTCAGCGATGGGGAGGGCTGGGTTAAAGATATGACACTGCGGGAACTAAGGCAGTTCAGCTTCAGTAAAACCCACCCGGAATACGGGTTTGTGGCTATTCCGACGCTGGAAGAGTTTTTTGAAATGATGCAGGGCAATAACCTGGAAATGAATATTGAGTTTAAGAATAATGTCATTTTTTACGATGAATTAGAAGAAAAGACAGCAGTTTTGGCGAAGAAGATGAAGTTGGCGGAACGGATTATTTATTCGTCATTTAACCATTATTCGGTACGAAAAATGAAAAGCCTGGCCCCGGAATCAAGGACAGGCCTTTTGTATATGGACGGATTTATTGACGTACCGGCCTACGGCAAAGCGTTGGGGGTGAATGCGCTGCATCCCAGGCGGCATTTGCTGGATTATCCCGGTTTTTGGCAAGAGTGCAAGCGGCACGAGCTGGCAGTTCATGTGTGGACAGTGGATGTGAAAACCGATATGAAGAAGCTGTGCGAACTGGGTGTGGAGGCGTTTATTACGAATTGCCCGGATCATGGACGAAGGATTGTTGCTGAGTATGAAAAAGGACTGAACATGTAAAGTGATTGAGCTAGATAAGAAGACGCTTAGGCAGTTGCAGCTTATTCAACTGGAAATGCTGATCGAAGTAGACCGCATCTGCAGAAAATGTGATATCCGTTACAATATTATCGCGGGAACCTTGCTGGGGGCTGTACGTCATGGCGGCTATATTCCCTGGGATGACGATGCAGATGTGGCGCTGTTGCGTCCTGAGTATGAGAAGTTTCGCCAGGCATGTGAGAATGAACTGGATACGTCACGGTTTTATTTTCAAGACCACCGCAATACGCCGGGATACCGTTGGGGTTACGGCAAGCTGCGGCGAGAAGGCACTGTTTTTCTGCGTAAGCACCAGGAGCATATGCCTTATGAACAAGGCGTGTTTATCGATATATTTCCGTTGGATGGCGTGCCGGATTCCTATGGTTTGCGTTGTTTGAACAATTTTAAATGCTTTTGTGTCCGCAAGGTTTTATGGTCGGCAGTAGGGCGGATTGCTGACAGAAATCCTATCATGCGGACCATATATTTATTACTGAGTAAAATTCCTGTTTCATGGGTGTTTGCCTATTATCATCGGTTAATTGAGGCAGGAAACAAGCAAAAAACAGTAATGGTCCGCATCCTGCTGTTCCCTACGCCCAACCGGGAGTATGGCTATTACCGGCGGTGGTATGAAGAGAGCGCGGAGATTGAATTTGAACGGTATTTTTTTTCGGGAATTAAGGCTTATCATGAGTATTTAAGTTTTAAGTTTGGTGATTATATGACCTTGCCGCCGGTGGGGCAGAGGAAGGTGCATCCAGTGTCAAGCCTGCGTTTAACAGAAAATTTGCATGAGACTATAAATTGTGGGGCTGAAAATGAATAAGAAGGTGTCTGTTGTAATTCCGGTATACAATACTGCTAATTATTTAGAAAAATGTTTAGCCAGTGTTTGTAATCAAACCTATCAAAACTTAGAAATTATTTGTGTAGATGATGGGTCTTTTGACGGCAGTGAAAAGATTGTCGATATGTTTGCGGCGAAAGATAAAAGAGTGGTTGCCGTCCATAAGGAAAACGGCGGGGAGAGCAGTGCCCGCAATACCGGTTTACAGTTATGTACAGGTGATTATATTGGTTTTATGGATTGTGATGATTGGATAGAACCCGAAATGTATGAAAACCTAGCTTGTGTATTAGAAAAGAATGATGTGGATATGGTCGCTGCAGGATACCTTATTGATACAGATGGCGACAGTAAACAAGCGAAGAATCGCTTGGCAGTTTCCCCTGACGTTTTTGATAGGCGGCAACTGTTAGAATATGTATATAGAAGAGATGATTATCGTGGCTTTACCGGCTACATTTGGTGTAAGTTATATAAAAAAGAAATTTTGCAGAGAACAACAAATGATTGGATATTGTTTGATGAAAGTCTAAGAATCGGCGGTGATATACTGTATTTTTCCGATGTAGCCTTGAATACAGGTAAAGCCGTCTATATTGATAAAGCTTATTATCATTATTATCAAAGAGCAAGTTCTACATATCATTCTACCAATGAAAAAATGTGGGTAGATATATTACTGGCATACAATAAGGTCATTGAAAATTTTACGACAAGAGAAATCGAAAATGATATTCTGATTTGGATAAAACGGTTTTTGGTGTATAGAGCGGGGTTAATAGCTACTATGGCCTATAACAATAACAATAAAACAGTTTTGGAAGATTGCCTTGCTGTTATGAGACAGTACCAAAAAGAATATTTAGCAACGAATCAACAGTATCCTGACCGTATAAGCCAATATTATGAAATTCTGGAATATAAGCTGTAGAATTTCTGGGTAGGTGAGATGTTAAAGTGAAATGGGCAAAACCTGGACATGAATTTGATTGCGTATATGACAATATAAAAGCGAAAAAAGCTTTCTATCTGTTCGGCGCCGGGGATTACGGGAAGCAATTCTTAAACATTATGAAGAATGAAATAACAATACAAGGATTTATTGACAATAATTTGTTAAAGCAGCAGGACGGCTATGCAGAATACCCGTGTATTGCACTATCCGGAATTGATCTGGATAACGGGAAAACGGGAATCATTGTTACGGTGTCTCAAATACAGAGAAACGCTATTATTATGCAGTTAAGGGCAGCGGGATATATTCATAATAAAGATTTTTTCATTATAGAGGAGTTTCTGTCCATCTATTTTGTTTACAAATATAACAAGGTTTATTTTTCGTCAATATCGTTTTTACCAAGTACGACTTGCAATCTGGAGTGTGAAGCTTGCTTGAATTTTAATCCCTTTGCCGCTAATTTTTACGTGAGAGAATGGGAGAAAGTCGTGGCGGATATTGATTTGTTTTTTAAGTGCGTAGATCATATTATGCTGTTTCATATAAGCGGCGGCGAGCCTATGTTATATAGAAAAATAGCAGAGTTGATAGAATACATTGATGATAATTACGGAGAAAGGATTGACACACTGAGAACGGTAACCAATGGGACAGTTGTGCCGGAAGTTGCCGTGCTAGAGAAATTAAGCAGATGTAATTTCGAGATAACTGTGGATGATTATCGTGATGCTGTACCGCAATATAATAATAATTTTGATAAGCTGATTGATAAACTAGAGCAATACGGTATTCACTATCATATCAATAAAACTGACGAGTGGATTGACCTAGCGCCAGACCGAACTGACTTTTCCTCCTGGACGGAGGAAAAGCTGCAAAAACATTTTGACGAGTGCTGCCAGGCTTGGCAGGAATTGCGTGAAGGAAAACTTTATAGCTGCAATTATGATGCGTATGCAACTGTTGCCGGCATCAATGCAGAGCCTCAGGAAGAAGTCTTTGATTTAGCGACGTTTGATGCAACGCGGAAGAAGGAATTGGTTGAATTCAGGCTGGGGTATAACCGCAAAGGCTATACTAATTTTTGTAAAAAGTGCATGGGATTCAGTTCGAAGAATCCGTATAAGGTAATGCCGGCAAAGCAGAAAAAGCAATGACATATTTTTCAGTGGGACAAACTGTGCGCTATTAAAGGCAAAGGTATTGATTATGGAAGCGTTTATAGCTAATATTCAACATTTTAATGTTCATGACGGAACTGGATTTAGAACGGTAGTGTTTTTTCAAGGATGTACATTACAATGCAAATGGTGTCAAAATCCAGAGTTAAAAAGCAGGATACCGTCCGTATTGTATCATAAAACACTTTGTGTACGGTGTGACGCCTGTTTGCAGGTATGCAAAAACCGTGCGATATCAATTACTTCTCGCGGTGAATTGACAACCGATACGAGTAAATGCAGCAGATGTTTTTGCTGTGAAGAAGAATGTTACTATTTGGCAAGGCGATTTAGCTCGCGAAGGATAGAGCTGAAGGCGGTTCTGAAGGAAGTTATGAAAGATGAAATTTTTTTTCGCAGAAGTAATGGCGGAGTGACGTTTTCTGGCGGAGAACCTTTTGTTCAGCATGAATTCTGCTTACAGTTAGCCAAAGAGTTATATAAAAATGCCATATCAGTTAATGTGGAAACAGCAGGTCATGTCCCATGGCAGTCAATCGAAAAATTAATACCGTATATTGACACATTTTTGTATGATTTCAAATTGATAGATAGCAAGAAGCAATTATATTGGCTAGGAGCAGATACCGCCATTATTATGGATAATTTAAAGAAACTGTCCGCAGCTCATCGGCGTATTGTTATTAGGATACCCTTGATCTCGGGTATAAATGATACGGATGAAGAGTTTGGCGCGATGATGAATTTTCTTGATACATTAGAAACAATCCGCACAGTACATATTCTGCCTTTTCACCAGCTAGGTTCTTTAAAATATGAAATGATCATGGAGAATTATGAAATGTCAGACAAAGAAGTGAATAATCAGGCGAGAATTATGGCGTGTGCTGAAATAGCAAAAAAACATGGCTATTTTGTCGATATAGGCGGAAGTTCTTTCATATAGATGTACATAGCAGTACTTGTTTAAAAGAGAGGAAATGCAGATGAAAAATTTTGCGGAAGATTTTCATCAAATTATACATTCACGATCCATACTGGTATATGGTGCAAAAATTATCGCGGCAGAGACTATTGCAAACATAAGAATGATTGCACCCTCAGCGGTTATTGTTGGCTGTGCGGTATCAAGCCTGGAGGACAATGACAGTGAATTAATGGGGATACAGGTTAAAACGCTTGATGATTACCGGCTTAATAAAAATAACACTTGCGTATTGATTGCACTGGGCGTTCAATATCATGAGGTTGTAATAAAAAATTTATTAGATAAAGGTTATCAGCAGATCTATGCTATTGATAGCTTGACAAGAAATTTTCTTTTCAAAAAAATGATGCAGACTAAACTGAAGCGCTTATTGACGGAAGTATAATGCAAGAGGTGGGTATATGCGGAAATTGACAGAACGACTTCAAAAGCTTAATGAACGTCTCCATACTGTTGATTTTATTACACCTGGACAGTGGTATTTTACCGATACTAATATTCTTGGTATGGAGGGAAATGACTTTTTATTCCGGGAGCCAATTGTTATTCGAAAAGCATATTCTCTACGCTATGTAGCAGAAAATTTGCCTGTGGTAATTAAGGAAAACGAGATAATTGTAGGCTGCCCTAATCAGAATTCCGTAGAATTCGGCATGTGCATCCCCAAATATTTGACAAATGAAGAGAGAGACCTGTTTGAGGGATACGGGTTAAGTGAACTTTCAATATATGGGCATCATCCGGTAGCTTGGGAGAAGATTATCCAACAAGGCGTCATCGGCCTTAGACAGGATATCGAAGCGGCAATAGCGAAGTATATGGAAACGGAAAGCAATGATGAAGCTGTTCTTCATGAGTACCGGGCCATGCTGTTATCATTGGAAGCCTTAGTCCTCTATGCGAATCGTTATGCGGACGAAGCGCTGCGTTTGGCTTTGCTTTGCGAGGATAGGCAGAGAAGAGAAGAATTATTGCATGTGTATAAAATATGCAGAAGAGTACCGCTGCATCCGGCAGCCAGCCTTCAAGAAGTGGTTCAGTCATATTGGTTTACCTATACAATTTTAAATAGCGGCGGGGAATTTGTTCCGTTAGCCCGGATTGATCAATATTTTTATCCGTATTATGAAGCAGATATGAAAAAAGAAAAAATATCTTTTGAAGACGCTTTAGATATTATCGGCTGCTTTTTGATAAAGTGTAACGAAAGAGTCATTCTTGATCCCAAAAAAGTTGATAACCATAGGACTTTCGGCTATTTGGTTTCTGGTCTGGCAGGCGATTTTTCTTTAATGAACAAAGAGGCGATTGAAGCAATAAAAATAAAATTAGGAGATTATTGTTGGCGCCCAGATGAAGAGCATGAATCAGAGAGTAATTTTGCATTTGGTCAGGAAGCCAATAATCGAATGATGACATGTGTTGTTGGCGGTGTGAAGCCTGACGGCAGTGATGCTACAAATGAACTTTCTTATATGATTATTCGACTTGTCCATGATATGAAACTGCTTATGCCGACAATCGGTGCGCGTATTCATAAAAAAACACCAAAGAAGTTTATAGAGCTTTTGGCAACAGTGCTTCGCCATAATCAGGGTGAACCAATTATTTATAATGATGAAGCTATTATAGACGGATATGAGCGACTGGGCGTCCCGCTTGAAGAGGCAAGAGATTATAGTAGTGACGGATGTTGGGAAACTTTACTGCCGGGGAAAAGCAATTTTTGCTATCGATTGATTCCTAATCTCAAATGCCTGGAATGGGTTTTAAATCGTGGCATGAGCGTAAATAATCACATCAAGGAATCGATTGATACAGGCGATCTTGCGGCATTTAGGAATTTTGCTGATTTCTATGAAGCTTATAAAACGCAAATGCACTATCATATGGAAAGCGCATATGAATGGTTTTTGAAAAATTTAGGAGTTACTGCGTTTGTTGCTCCTGATCCGTTGTTTTCGGCGCTTGCAGATGATTGTGTCATGAAAGGCAAGGATATATACGACGGAGGAGCCAGATACGATTTCCGAATGCTAATTGCTTGCGGTTTGGCCGATACCGCAGATTCGTTATATGTGATAAAAAAGCTGGTCTACGAGGAAAAAAGAATATCTTTGAGTGAGTTAAATGAGGCGCTGCATAGCAACTGGCAAGGATATGAGCGGCTGCGAGCCTTGATTGTCAATAAAATAGAAAAATTCGGAAATGATGATGACGGTATTGATGAAATGGCTGCACGTATTTTGCGTGATTTCTCTGATAAAATTATAGAATTAAGGAGCCGGAGCAAAGTCATTCAATTAACGGCAGGAATTGGCACTTTTCATATATATGCCCTCTTGGGGAGGCAGATATCGGCATCCGCAAATGGCAGGTATAACTATGAGGCGATTGCCCCTAATTATTCTCCAGTACCGGGTTGTGATAAGAATGGTCCGTTATCTGTGATTAAAAGTATTACTAAAGCCAATTTGAGCGAGCTCTTTGCGGGTACACCTGTAGACATATCAATTAATAAGAATGAGTTTGCAGGAGAAGCTGGCGTAAGAAGATTGAGTGATATGATTCTGAGCTTTTGCGATATGGGGGGACAAATTATGTCTATTACTTCCAATAGCGTAAAGGAGCTTACCGAGGCAAAATTGCATCCCGAAAAATATAAAAATTTACGCGTAAGAATGGGAGGTTTATCGGCATATTTTGTTGCATTGTCACCTGTTCAACAGGATTTTATTATAAAACGGTTTAAATAAGCCATCCTTTTACGTTAAATTATGGTGGTAAATTCTGGAACTGAAAGGATTATACAATGAAAAAAATTAAAGTATTGCAATTTCCGGTTGGAAATTTAAAGGGTGGTATGACACAATATGCTTTGGAAAATTGGCGTTTTATAGATAAATCCAGATTTCAGCTTGATTTTGCAACATTAAGTAAGAAACTTGATTTTGAAGATAGAATTAGGTCGCAAGGCTGTAAAATTTATTATTTGTCTTGTTCTGCAGAACAGGATGAAAAGCAATTTACTCAAGAAATGAATGCAATATTAGATGAAGCATATGACGCTATCCATATTCATACAACAAGTTGGAAAAGTTTTTTAGTTGAACAAGTTGCTAAGGCGCGTAAAGTTCCTGTTATAATAGTTCATTCTCATAACACAATGGTTTTCAATGAAGAAAAACGTGAGCAAGCGATAGAATTACACGAAAAGCAAAAGAAAATTTTTTCGGTTGATTTAGCGACCCATTTTTGCGCTTGTTCCCAAGTGGCTGCTGATTGGCTTTTTGGAGAACAAATCCCAAGAGATAAAATTATGATTCTGAAGAATGCAATTGATGTAGATTTATTTTCCTATAACCCATCTGTGCGAAAAAAATATCGAAGAGAGTTAGGGTTGGATGATTGTTTTGTAGTGGGACATGTAGGGCGCCTTACCTATCAAAAAAATCATGATTTGCTTATAGAAATTTTTAAACAGGTTTGCGTTGAGGTTCCGCAAGCAAGATTAATGTTAATTGGCACAGGAGAATTGGAGGATAGCATTCGGGAAAAAGCATACCAATACGGATTAGCTGATAAAGTTTTTTTTATGGGTAAACGCAATGATGTAAACTGTTTGATGCAAGCTATGGATGTATTCTTGTTGCCCTCTCGATTTGAAGGTCTACCAATTGTATTAGTAGAAGCACAAGCGTCTGGGCTAAAGTGCTTGACCGGTATGACGGTTACAAATGAAGCGGCAGTCACAAATAACGTAACCTTTATTTCGTTGGATGATATTAGGGGATGGGTCGAAAATACTGTTTTTTATTCGCGCGGTTATGACAGGATACCGACTGACAACGTTATAACTGACAAGGGATATAATATTCGATATCAAATTAAAGAATTAGAAAAACTGTATTCAAGTTCGTCTGCAAAACTATGTTAAGTTTTAGAGAGGTGTCTTAAGTGAGAATCAAGTTATTTCCATTTAATAAAGTTCCAAAAGGAAGCAATATTGTTATATATGGCATGGGGACAATAGGGGAAAACTTTGTAAGGCAAATTAAAAGTCTTTGTTATTGTAATATTGTTGGCTGTATAGATAAAAATTATGAAAATAAAAGATGCTCCTCGGATGAATATGTTGTTTTAGCGCCTAATACGATTCGTCATTTGAATTATGATTATGTGGTAATTGCTTCTGGACAATATAAATTTGATATAGAGAAGTTGCTTTTAAATGAATTGTCTGTGTCGAAAGAAAAAATTATATTGTTGGATGAGAATTATTATTTCCAAGTGAATATAACACCCGAACGAGATTGGGTCAATTATTATATAGAAGCAGAAAAAGATGCTGAAAATCAATTTGAAACAATGATAAAACCTGTTTTTTTGAAATATTCATTACTGGATTCCCATTTAAAAGTAATGGACTTTGCATGCGGCTGGGGAAGGATTGCGGCGCTTTTAAAAGATCGATATTCAAAGCTTGTATTATGTGATATTTCTGGAGATGCATTGAATTATTGCCGAAAAAGATTTGCAGGTTGTACAAATATCGAATACATCAAAAGCCTGACTGACAACGTACCCCTGGATAGTGAAAGTCTGGATTTTATATATTCGTGGGATGCTATGGTACATTTCAGTTATAAATTTTTAGATGTTTATTTCGGTGAGTTTGAACGTATTTTAAAAAAAGGCGGAATTTGCTTTATACATCATTCAAATCTGGGGGGTTATCCAGAAAATAGTGAGCAAGGTGTAAGTGATAATTTTCATGAAAATATTCATTGGCGAAGCAAGGTATCGGCGGAAGATATTGCTCGAATAGCAAGAAATAATAGATTTAAGGTTATAGAACAAATTCCACTCGATTGGGAAGGCGTTAAAAGCCTGGACACTATTACTGTTTTTAGAAAAATATAAAAAGGAGAAAAAATGGATTTTGTAATTTGGGGTGTGGGAGCTAGAGGAAAAAGAGTATTTGAATTTGTTGGTCAGGAAAAAATAGCGGCATTTATTGATAGCAATAAAAATATTGTTGGAACAGAATACAGTGGAAAGCCAATTATAGACTTCGAAACTTATAAAAATAACTATAGTCAAAACTTTATTATAATATCGCCTGCCGTTTATCAGGAGATTATAGAATTTTTAAGAATAAATAATGTATATAATTACTTTATATTGCCGGAATGCCCACCCGAAGTTTATATGTTTCGGGTCTTTCCTTTATTCAAAAAATTCCCGCTAAAATATGATAAAAGTAGTTGTAATGCTATTTATGGTATAAATCTTTTCAGTATATTATTATATGAATATTTACAAGAAAATGGCTGCGAGAATTTGTATTTAATCCCGCATATTGAAATTGATGATAGGCTTCTGGATGAATTGAATGAATGTCGATATTATCGAATTGATTTTTTGAAAAATATTTCGATGAAAATTGATAAAATGTTTTTAACTGTTCCCAAAGAGGAAAAACAGATAATGAATGATTTCCCCAATAGCTTTGTCATAGAAAATGCTTTTGATTATACCGATAAAATAGAAGAATATTATAATCCGCAAATAGAACAATTTAAAGAGATGCATAAGGGGAAAAGATGTTTTATTGTCGCTACCGGGCCTAGTTTGCATTTTGAAGATTTGGATTGTTTGCATAGAAATAAAGAAATAAGCATTAGTATGAATCATATTTTTTGTGCCTTTCAGAATACGGGCTGGCGCCCTGACTATTATGTTTGTCAGGATATGAATGTAATAAAAGACTATAACCTCGAAATTTGTGAAGCAGATATAAAATATAAATTTATATCGGATTATTATATGCCATTTTGGGATTCTCCAAAAACCATGTATAGATTTCATGGTCATGCCGAGGAATATTTTCCGAATAAGCCGAAATTTTCCACGGACCTTTCGCGGAAAGTTTATGATGGATACACTGTTACTTATACATGCATTCAATTAGCTGCTTATATGGGGTTTCATGAAATTTTTTTACTGGGCGTAGATTTCAATTACTCTGCCCATTTATCATCTTCGGAAAATCATTTTTATAAAAATTACGAAAAAGAAAAGAATAAAGTCAATAGAACTGCCTTACCAGAAATGCTTTTAGCTTATCAAAAGGCACGTCAATATGCGGAATTGAATGGGATGAAGATTTTTAATGCAACTCGTGGCGGAAAATTGGAAGTATTTGAACGTGTAGATTTTGATAGTTTGTTTGAATAAAACATTTACAGTCCTGCTACGGACACGCATGGAACGGCAGTAAATTATCAAGTCAAATTAGAAATATTGGAGGGTTACGATGGAGGACGTTGATCTTAGAAATTTTTGTTGCAGCTATGACAAAATATATATTTATGGCGCTGGCAGGATGGCGCGTTTTGCCGCCAGCGAATTGGAACGTCTGGAATGTAAGTATGAAGCTTTTGTTGTAAGTGACGGACTTAGCAAAAATGAATGGTTATACGGTCATAAAATTTTTTATTTAGCTGAGCTTGATATAGATGCAAAGAATGTCGGTTTTATACTGGGATTGGATAGAAAAAATACAAATGAAGTCCTAACGTCATTAAAAGAAAAAGGATATTATAATATTTTCTCTCTAGCAGATGAAAGAATTAAAACTGATTTTATGCAAATGTTATCTTTGGAAGAAAGATGTAATTTACTTGAAAAATATTCACGACAAGACTTTAATATTGCAGTATTGTTGTGTAATTTCAGGAAGCAGGACCGAACTACACACCGTTATAGAGCGCATAACATGCAGCAAATAATGCATAATACAGTTTGCAAATGGAGGCTGGTATATTTTTTTTCTGATGAAATTGAGGTTCTAAAAGAGCTTTTTCCGCAAATATCCATTATTACTTTATTAAGGTTAGAGTGGACATATGAGTTAGAGCAGTTTATCCAATCAGCTCAAAAACAGGAAAAATGTATTCTGTATGATATAGATGATTTGATGTTTGATTTGGACGTTTTACCTTTGTTAATGGATACGACAAATACATCACAATCTGAAGATTCGTATCAAAAAGTATTTGCTACTATAGCCAGGAACTTTTTATTAGCATCCAGAGCCAATGGCTTTATAGCAACCAATCAATATTTGGCACAAAAATTAAGTAATAAATTTAGTAAACTAAGTGCCGTAATTCCTAATTTCTTGAATTATGAACAATTGGAGATATCAGAAAAGCTTTGTGAAAAACTTGCAAAACAAGAGTTTATCATTGGTTATTTTAGCGGTTCTAATACACATACAAAGGATTTCGGAGTATGCTACAAGGAAATTATGCTGCTGATGGAGGAGTTTCCCGATATAAAATTGAGAGTTGTTGGATATATGGATTTTCCTGTAGAAATGGAAGAATTGCTTGAAAATGGAAGAATAGAAAATTTGCCTTATGTTGATTTTAGAAAACTACAAAAGTTGATATCAGAAGTTGATGTAAATATTGCACCTCTTGTAATCAATGATTTTACCAATTGCAAGTCAGAATTGAAATTTTTTGAAGCTGCCATTGTAAAGACGATTACATGCGCAAGCCCGACATATATTTTTGAGAATTGTATAACGGACGGAGTAAATGGGTTTTTGTGCAGTGAAGGAGATTGGTATAAAAAAATTAAACATATTTATTTAAGAGAAGTTGATCTTGATAAAATTCGTGAGAACGCATATCAATACACGTTGGAAAATTACACAGGATTGAAGATCGTAGAAGCAATAGAGAATGCTTATAATATGTTCAAAGACCCAAAGTAAAATAGAGAAATAGAATATGTAAATGTGGGTGCTTACAATGATTAGTGTTATCGTACCTGTTTATAATATAGAGAAATATTTGCCAAGGGCAATTGAATCTATTTTAAATCAAACAGTTAAAGATATAGAATTAATTTTAGTTAATGATGGTTCGACGGATTCCTCTGGAGAAATCTGCGAAAAATATGCAAGAGTTGATAGCAGAATAAATATTTTGCACAAAGAAAATGGTGGAGCTGCCAGTGCCCGGAATAAGGGTTTGGACGTAGCTAGGGGTGAGCTTGTAAGTTTCGTCGATGGCGACGATTGGATAGAGCGGGAAATGCTTGAGGAATTACTTGAGCCAATGACGTTCGATCAAGATATAGAGGTTTCCATAGGCACACATGTTTTGGAAATGGAAACAGGATTTCTAAAAGAGGTTTTTAAGGAAAATATGCCAGGGTATATTTTTCAACCTGAAATATGTCTGCAAATGATGGAAAGGAAATATTGGGGTTGGGAATTATGTGGGAAGCTATATAGAAAGCAGTCATTTGAACAATTTAGGTGTAATGAAAGCATAATACATGGGGAAGATTTACATAGTAATTGGAACATACTTCGCGCAGTAAAAACAGTGTATTATTTACCGAACAAGAAATATCATTATTGCATGAGAGCAACAAGTGTAACCCATGAAGCATTTTCTGAAAGAGCTTTAACTTGGATTGATGTATTAAATGAAGTTGACGATGAAACAGAGGCGGATAATAGATTAATGAAAAAAATAAATAGAAATAGATTGTTAAGCAACTGTATCGGGGCTTTGTTTAAAATGTTTTTGATTAATCCGGATAGATATCGTCAGAAAATTCTTTATTGTCAAGGACTATTGAAGAGTAAGGCTGATTATGATGAAATTATCTTATCAAATACGCAACAACAGCAACTGCCGATATTGCGGTCTTCATTTTCGACAACCAGGAAGCAGTTCGAAGAGGAATATCAGAAGATAGCTGACGCAGTAAGATTATTTTCTGGAAAATATAAACATGTTTATATTTATGGTGCAGGTAGCATTGCAACTACCCTTGCTCAAATTATGAATAAAGAAAGTATTACATTCGAGGCTTTTGTTGTAAGTGATAGAACGTGGCATACGGCTGCACCTGATGCTAATCACATGGTTCTTCAACCTTCAGACCTCAATCAGAGAGAAGCGAATAGTATTGGGATAATTTTAGCTATGAATAAAAAAAATGTAAAAGAGGTTTTAATAACCCTGCAGCAATATGGATTTAAGAGTTTCTTTGATATAGCTGATTGCAAAGGTGTATTGGTTTGTAATACTAGATCATAATATCGCAATTCTAAAATTTTAACTGAGGAGTAATTCAATGCCTAAAGTAACAGTGATAATGCCTGTATACAATGCGGAAAAATATATCGCGAAGGCTATCAGCTCTATTTTGGATCAGTCTTATCAAAATTTTGAACTGTTAATTATTGATGACTGCCCAACAGATAATAGCATGGAGGCTGTCAATACATTTAATGATAATAGATTACGTATTATTCATAATGAAAAAAACAAAGGAATTGCATATTCGCGTAATAGAGGGCTGGCGGAAAGCAGGGGAGAATACATTGCATTAATGGATGATGATGATATAGCTGTAGTTGATCGTCTTAAAACGCAAGTTTGTTTTTTGGATGAAAATAAAAAAATTGATGTGGTAGGAGGGGCATTAGTAGAGATAAATGAGTATGGTGAAATAAAAGGAGCAAAGAGTACTCCCTTGCATAATCCCCAATATATTAAAGCACATTTAATGTTTTATAATGCAATAGTAAATGGGTCTGCAATGTTTCGCAAAGAATTTGTAGATAGGTTTCATATTCAGTATCAAGATAATTATTTAGGTATGGAAGACTATCGTTTTTGGGTTGATTGTTCCTTGAAAGGCAATATAACCAATTTAGAAGATGTTCTTTTATTTTGGAGGAACCATGGAGAAAATGAAAGTTCAAGAGTAAGTCGAACGATGTTAGTGGAAAGAAAAAAACTGTATGCCGGTATACAAAGATATGCATTGGCTCAAAATGGATATGATTTAAAAGAAAAAGATTTAGATATATTGAACCGTATTTTCTCTGAATTTGGTTCAGAAATAAAAAATAGAATTGAATTAGAAGATTTATATAAAGCTTTAAAAGAGATGGTTAAACAAGCAGAAGAAAAAAATGTTGACAATGCAAAGGAAATAAAAATTATGTGTAAAAAACTTTTTGCAGGGAAAACGCAAACTTCGTATTTATGGGAATAAGGATATTGATAAGATGAAACTATCTAGGGATAATTTAGTGATAATAGGAATTCCTATATATAAATCAATATTAAATGACTTGGAAAGAATCTCATTAGAGCAAGTGAGGAAAATGCTGGGGCATTATCCTATAGCGTTCATAGGGCCGCAATCTTTACGGTTTGATTACGGAAGCGAATATAGCAGTTTTAAAGTTGAACGATTTCCTGATGAATATTTTCACAGTACTTCTTCATACAGTCAATTACTTTTGTCAGAAGATTTTTATCAGCGATTTTCAGAATATCAGTTTTTGCTAATCTATCAATTGGATGCATTTGTTTTTTCGGATCGCTTAGAAGAATTTTGTCACTTGAATTTTGACTATATAGGTGCGCCGGTACCAAAAGTTTATTGGCCATATGTAAATACTATTATTGGTAACGGGGGATTTTCTTTAAGAAAAATAAAAAGCATGATAAATGCTTTGAGAAATAGAAATAGACTATATATAGATCCTTTATTGGAAGATGACTTGAATAAAGCAGAAGATATATTTTTTGCTTTTTGCAGCACTAAGAAGGAACTTGAATTTAAGGTTCCTTCCCTACGTAAAGCTTTTGCATTTTCGATGGAATATGACGTATATCATTGTTTCCGCAATCTAAATAAGCAGTTACCGTTTGGCTGTCATGGATGGTATAGAACTCATTTTGATGTGTGGAAGCCATATATTGAAGCATATGGATATCAATTAGCTGGCTTGCCAGGAGAGAATCAAGGGCTAGTTTTATTAGAATGTAAAAAGCGAAGATTAAGTAAGTATCTTTCAAAACGAATCATTCGGGAAGGAAAATCAGATTGGATTAAGCTTGCTTTTGTCAATTGTTTAGATATAAAAAAAGAATACAGAATCTGGGGCGGCGGGGAAGATGGTAGACGGTGTCTGGCTCTGTTGGCGAGGGCCCAGATTCCGATAGGCTGTATCTATGATTCTAAGGCGCAAGAAAATCAATTTTTATCAGGTATAATGGTGAAAAAAAACTGTGATAGTGAGATTGAGGCTAAACAGTCAGTTATCATTATTGCGACAAAGACATATGGGCAGGAAATTGCGAATAAATTGGAAGGTTTGGGATTAAAACGGGAAATAAATTTTTTGTTTTTTGATGAGCTGGAACAGGAATTTATAAAACAATACTATAGGAATTTTACGCGATTTTTTGCCAAAAGAAAATTATTGTTTGAAGTCGAAGATAGTGGAATTTCCAATTTACTATGAGGTTGAATTATGGCATATAAGGTTATTGTTTTTGGAACCGGACAAATTGTCGATCGGTATAAAGCCAGAATAAATTTAACGGAAGTAGATAGCTTCATTGATAATAACCCTCAGATTCAAGGAACTATGTTCTGGGGAAAACCGGTACTAGCGCCGGAGGAACTTTTAAAGAGAACTTTTGATTATGTAGTTATTTTTTCCAGCAAATATTTTGTGCAAATATATCAGCAGTTGCTTTATGAATTGGCAGTGCCTATGGAAAAGATTGTTGACTTTAGAACATATATAGAAAATGTAGACTATGAACATTTGCATCAATATGAGCATATACAGCAAGTGATTCAAATCATGAAAGACTGGAATGTACAGTCAATACTTGATGCAGATGCCATTTTTCGCGAACGATATTTTCTTAACAGGGAAAGCCAAAATTTATTTGCTGATTGCAGGCTGGTTATTGATGCTTGCAGTACCCACAAGATGTTTGCCATTGGCAAAAATCTTTATGATAATATTTTTAGTGAGTTAAGTCAAGTAGACAAACATTATGATCTGATTCTGTTTTACAATTGGGAGAGGTTTAACTCTTGGCAGGATTACTATGATATATTGGAATTAACAAAACAGCATTCTCGTTATATTGCTTTTTTTATACCGTTTCCTTACGGGGAAGCAAATACAGAACGATTTTGTTATCCTTTTTTTCATTTTGGAAGAGTACGAAAGATTCAGTGCAAGACATTTTATTTATTTATCATTGATAAAAAGCAAGAAGTTTCGCTGGATTTGCAGATTTATATTGTCACCCATAAAAAATTTCTTCCTCCCGAAGAAGAAGGCTACGTAGCAATTCAGGCAGGAAAGCAGGGCAAGGAATCGCTTGGGTATCTTGGTGATGATACAGGGGAGCATATCTCGCATTTGAATCCATACATTAATGAGTGCACGGCATTATACTGGATGTGGAAAAATGCAAAATGCGAGTATATCGGGTTAAGTCATTATCGAAGATTTTTTTTGCGAAATGATATTTCGTCGCGTGAAAATATTATTGATAAAGAGACTGTAAAGGAAATTTTGGAGCATTACGATATAATTTTAGTCAGGGAACATTTCTCTTATCCGAATACAGTTGGCGAGGTCATTCTATCTGGTACAGAGAAAGCGCTTTATTATCAAGCATATGATATCGTAAGAAATTTAATTGCAGAGCGACAACCGGAATATGTGGAGGCGTTTGACTGTGTGATGTCCGGATATGTGTTTTTTCGATGCAATATGTTTATTACCCGAAAAAAAATTATGGACGGATATTGTGTCTGGCTGTTTTCATTTCTCCTTGATGCGGTGCAAAAAATTGATGTTAGCAGTTATAGCAGTTATAGTCAGCGAATGCTCGGCTTTTTTGCGGAACGGATGCTTACGGTATGGCTGATGAACCAGGAATTAAAGATTAAGGAAATGCCGATAATTGAATTGATTTAAAAAAGCTGCGGCAGATAAAGCTTGGCTCATACCGTTCGCAAAGATGAGTGTGTAAGAGAGCCGCATGTGCTGCAAGTTCGTTCTAACGTTAAATAGCAATATTTGATAGCTTGGATGCATTATGCTAGGAGAATAATCAATGACAGTATTATACACACAATATGGAAATAATGAAGAAAAAGTATCAGTTCTCGATGCTGATATTTATCGATATATAAAAAATAACAATTCAGATGATTATGAGACAGTAATAAAGCAAGATAATCGCTGGGATGTCTTTTTTCATTTGAGTGATTTGCGGACAGGCTTGTTTAGCTGGTATGATTTTAAGCCTGGTTCATCGTTGTTAGAGATTGGCGGCGGCTTTGGGGCGCTTACAGGTCTGTTCTGCAAAAAGTGTGCCCAAGTGTCGGTTGTGGAAAAATCGCTGTTTCGGGCACAGGCAATTTGTGAGCGCCATGCAAGGGAAGAGAATTTGACGGTTTATACCGGCAGAGGCAGTATCGAGGATATTGCTTTTACTAATACCTTTGATTATATTGTTTTGGCGGGTGAACTGGAAACCATCGGCCGGGGCAGTCGCGACCTGGAGGTGTATACCGGATATTTGCGACAGGTGCTGTCACTGTTAAAGCCTTCGGGAATCCTATTATTGGCGGTGGACAACCGTTACGGTTTAAAGTATTTCTGCGGCGAGCCGGAACCATATGCAGGGGCTCCGTATGCAGGAATTAACCGGTATTGCGCAAGTGATACCGGTCGTTTGTTTGCTAAAAATGAAATTTTGGATATTTTGGCCGGTGCTGGAATAGAACGGCCAAAATTCTATTATCCATTACCGGATTATAAACTGCCGCAGTTAGTTTATTCGGATGAATATCTGCCAGACAAGAACTTGAATGAACGCCTTATTCCGTATTACCGTGATGGCAAAACACTGCTGGCTCATGAACTGGAGTTATACAATGATGTTATTGCCAATCAGGTTTTTGATTTTTTTGCAAATTCTTATCTGATGGAGTGCGGCAATCACGAGGAGTTTTGCGCTGTTATTTATGCGGCCTTATCGACGGATCGGGGCCGGGATAAGGCTTTTGCCACAACGATCACGCAGGCAGGCCCGGTTTACAAGGCTCCTTTGTATGTTGAGGGGAAGGCGCATGCCCAGCTTCTATGTGAGCATGTCGAGGATTTGCGCCGGCATGCTGTGCCGGTGATTCCGCATGAGTGGGATGGTGAGAGGCTGCGGATCCCCTTTGTGCAAGCGGACATGTTGTCTAATTATTTGAAACGGATTGTTTGTGAGGATAAAGACGAGTTTTTAGCGATTATTGACAGGTTGTATCAGGTAATACTTGGCTCTTCTGAATGGGCGGCAGAGGGAGATAATGTTTTTCTTAAGGAGCTGCAACAGCCGCTGGACTGGGGACCAATCTTAAAAAAGGCCTACTTGGAGTTAATTCCGCTTAACTCTTTTTATCAGGATAAACAGTTTCTGTTCTTCGATCAGGAATATATGCGGGAAAACTATCCTGCTAAATATGTTTTGTTTCGGGCGCTGCATTATATATACGCATTTGCTCCTCACACAGAAAAGCATGTGCCGTTGGGGCTCTTAAAGGAAAAGTACGGTTTGACTGCGCTGTGGGATATTTTTGTTCAAGAGGAAAATGGGCGATTTTTGCGCGAGGTTAGAAAGCAGGACACCTATCGACATTTTTATCGTTGGGCTGCCGTTGATGCGGGACAAATGCAGCGGAATGCGGCATTGTTAGGCTTAGATGCTGAGGTCAGCCTGGAATATAAGGTTTCGGATAAAATGAAGAAGATCTGGCAGGTTCAGCTTGAGCTTTTGGGGGTATTGAAAGCGCTTTGTGAAAAGCATGGCCTGCGCTATTTCATGATTCACGGGACGCTGTTGGGGGCAGTACGGCACCAGGGGTTCATTCCCTGGGATGACGACGCAGATATCGCCATGCCAAGAGAGGATTATGACAAGCTGCAGCGCATTGCCGCTGAGGAACTGGGAGAGCCGTATTTTTTGCAGACGATGGAGAATGATCCGGAGTGTTTTTATGGCGGCTATATGCGGCTTCGCAACAGTTCTACTACCGGAATCAGCCGGGTTGATTTCGGCAGGCGCTGCCATCATGGAATCTGGATTGATATTCTGCCATTAGATGTTTGTACGATGGATCAGAAGGAACTGCAGACTAAAAGCAGGCGTATCCGCTTTTGGCAAGGGCTGCTGTATGCCAAAGTGTATGGTGCGGCGGCGCCGCCATTTGAGCGATTGTCTGTTTGGGCGAAGATGGGGTACTGCTGGCTGGCAAAGCTATGGAGCCACGCGTTTCTCTGCCGGGGGCTTCATCAGGCAATTACTGCTTACACTGACCGTGAGTCAGAGTATGTGGCCATATTTACGTATTCTGGTAAGTATCAAGTTTTTGACCGGCGTGATTTTACGGAAAGTACATTTCTGAGCTTTGAGACTATGCGTCTGCCTGCGCCTAAAGGATATAAGCGCTGCCTGGAGATGTCTATGGGGCGTGATTATATGAAGTATCCGCCTTTGGCACAGCGTAAGCCGCACCATTCGGGTATTTTTAACCCACAGCTCCCGTTTCGGCGTTATGAGGAATTGTTTATGGAACTTTTTGCTGGTGCTCAGGGTAGAAGCATTGTAATCTTTGGGGCCGGGTTGATGTTTGAGGACTATATGCAGAAGCATGGAAAAATGTATCCACCTGTTTTTTTGCTGGATAATGACAGCGAGAAATGGGGAACCAGGCGGCAGGGGATAGAGATAAAAAGTCCGGATAACCTCTTGATGATTGCTGAGGATAAGCTGCATTTGATTATCTGCAGTGTTTATTATCGGGATATTGAGCAACAGTTGCACAGTATGGGAATCAGCCGGTATAAGATTTATGTGCAGGAGAAGGACTGGATTTTGCGGGATGAAGAACAGGGGAGGTAGGCATATGGAGCTATATAAGGTTGGTTATGTTCCTGGTGTTTTTGATTTGTTTCATGTTGGGCACCTGAATTTGCTGAGAAGATCGAAAGAGCGTTGTGAATATTTGATTGCCGGTGTTTTGACCGATGAACTGGTTGAGCATTTCAAGGGGAGAAAACCGTATATCCCTTATGCGGAGCGGGCGGCTATCATCGAAGCTGTTCGGTATGTTGACCGTGTGGTGCCGGTGTCTTTTGATAATACAGTAAAAATAGATGCATGGAAGCTGTATCACTATGATTGCCATTTCTCGGGAAATGATCATGGGGCAGATTGGGATACAGACAAAAAACAGTTGTTGGCCGTGGGGGCGCATATGGAGTTTTTTCCTTATACGGAAGGCGTTAGCTCTACAAAAATAAAAGCCATGATTGAAAAAGCGCTGCTTTAACGAGGCTGGGCAAATGCTATATAGTTTTGATGTATTTGATACGCTGATTACGCGCAACACCGCGACACCACAGGGGATTTTCGCCTTGATGCAGAACACACTGAGGCGGGATATGCGATATGCCGGGATGTCGGGCTATATCAGAGAGAATTTTTATCAATTGCGTATTCATGCAGAAGCGTTGGCAAGGCTGCATTATCAACGAAATGGGATTGAGGATGTCACTCTGGAGCATATCTACGAGGCCATGGGTACTACCGGGTGCATTTCCCCGGAGGAGCAAGCATTGCTGGCGGCTTTGGAGCGTGAAACGGAATGCGCCAATGTGCTGGGCATTAAAGAGAATATTGATAAGGTAAAAGCGCTGCTGACGGCTAACCAACAAGTTGTTTTCATCTCTGATATGTATTTGGATGAGAAGACGATTCGCAACATGCTTACAGCAGTGGAGCCACTTTTTCAGGATGTCCCGTTATATGTTTCGTCCGAATATAAACAAGGAAAGCATTCACGCAATTTATATAAGAAGGTAAAAGAACAGTTAAAACCTGGCGAAGAATACGGGAACTGGCAGCACTCTGGCGATAATCCACATAGTGATATCGCCGCAGCGAATGCCTTGGGCATTTCTACGCTTCCCTTTGCTTATGAACAGCTCATGCCGATAGAGCAAGCAAAGCTCAGTGCCGGTGAAGCTGATTGCAGCGCTGAGCTTTGCATCGGGACTGCCCGGAATGTCCGGCTGCGCCATCGGCTTTCCGGCCCGTCTGCTATTGGTTGTACTGTGGCGGGCCCCATTCTTTTTCCGTATGTCCAGTGGATTTTGGCGAGCAGTCAGCGCCAGAGCATAAAGCGGTTGTATTTTATTGCCCGTGATGGTTTTCTGTTGAAAAAAATTGCAGATATCCTGATAGAGAAATACAACCTGGCGATTTCGACACATTACATTTATGGCTCGCGCAAGGTATGGCGTATGCCTTCCTATGATGGGAAAAAGGGAAGCTTGCGGAAGCTGCTTAGCTGGTCTTACCCGCATCGCATTACTTCTTTTCATAAGCTGGCAGAGGTTCTGCGAATTTCTTATGAGGAACTGATGGATTTCTTGCCTGTCAAGTGCGGAGAAGGAACCGGAGTAATATCTTATCCTGCTTTGGGCGCTTGTGTGATGAAATTGGAAGAGAATCCGGCCTTTAGGAACTTTCTGTATCAGATGCAGCAGCAGGACAAAAAATTGGTACAGCGATATTTACAGCAGGAACTGGACTTGTCGGACGATGCTTTTGCCTTTGTGGACCTTGGCGGCGGCGGGCTTACTCAAGGCTGCCTGGCAGAGCTGATGAAGGATTTTTATACGAACCCCATCCGCACGTTTTTCTTTAAAATGGATAAAATCAACTTAATGCCTAATTGTATATATTACAATTTCCTGCCAAGTAAATTGAAACATGATTTGGTGATTGAAATGATTTGCCGGGCTTCACATGGACAGACTGACGGATACAAGGAAGTGACAGGAAAGGTTGTGCCTGTCCTAAAGGAAGGAGAAGGCGCTGCTATTATTGCTCATGGCTATGAAGCTTACGTAGATGGTATTGAAAAGTTTACCGCTGCGTATGCAAATATTGTGAAGAAGCATGCTATCACGGTGAAGCTGGAACTTTTATTGCAATATATGAAGTATATTATGTATAACCCGGATCAAGAACTATTGAACTTTTTGGCAGATATGCCCAATAGTGTGACCGGCCGGGAAAAGAAGGTGGCAGGCTTTGCCCCTAAGCTTACTACGCAAAACATTCGTGACATTTACCTGCTAAATGTGCATGAATCCTTTGAACGCCACTACAACGGAACCGATTTAGAGTATGCCAAGCTTCGTTGCAGCGAAAATGAAAGAAAAAAGATAGAGTTTTATCAAATAAACCGACAGCAGGTTGTGGCCAGGTTCGAGCGGCTGATGAAACGAAAGCTTACTGTGGATAATCATCTTACAATGAGGCTGAAGGGTTTTCCTTATTCTTTGTTTGGGAAAAACTTTGTAATTTACGGTGCAGGCAAATTCGGCAGGGAGATATATTATTCGTTAAGAAAAAACGGTGGTGAAGTTGTGCAATGGCTTGATAAGAAATATGAAGAGTTATCAGCGCAAGGGATGCCGTTGACAGGCGATATGAATTCTCTCGGGGCTAAACCTTATGATGCAATTATTATCGCTGTATTGGATCAGAAGCTTGCCGCAGAAATTAAGCGGGATTTGCTGGTGAGAAATATTGAAGAAGAAAAAATTATTTGTTTGACGGAATGTATGTCCTATCTGGATATTGAATGAAGGCTGTAATTCGATTTCGTTTTGGGACAATTTTTCTATCGGATGAGGTGGAATATGAAAAAGACTTATGATTACCTGATTGTTGGCGCCGGTTTGTTTGGTTCTGTTATTGCCTATGAAGCAGCCCAAAAAGGCAAGAAATGTCTGGTTATTGACAAACGTTCCCATATAGGCGGGAACATTTATACAGAAAATATAGCCGGTATTCAGGTACATAGATACGGTGCCCATATTTTTCACACCGGCAGCCGGAAGGTTTGGGACTACATGAACCAATTTGCCGAGTTTAATCAGTATGTGAACTCTCCTTTGGCAATTTACCGGAATGAGATATACAATTTACCTTTTAATATGAATACTTTTAGTCGGATGTGGGGTATCCGGACACCTGCCGAGGCCAAACAGAAGATCGAAGCACAAATCCAGTCATATGCAGTGGATGAGCCGCGTAACCTGGAAGAGCAAGCCATTAGTCTTGTCGGCGTGGATATTTATGAAAAGTTGATTAAAGGCTATACGGAAAAACAATGGGGGCGTTCCTGCCGCGAACTGCCTGCTTTTATCATCAAACGGCTGCCGGTACGCTATACTTATGATAACAACTATTTTAACGACCGTTATCAGGGAATCCCCATTGGCGGGTATACGCAAATTATTGAAAAGCTGCTTGCCGACAGTGAGGTCAGGCTCAATACAGATTTTTTTGATGTGAAAAATGAATTGATGGAATGCTGCCATACGATTGTTTTTACCGGGGCGATTGATGCGTATTACGATTATTGCTATGGTGCTCTGGAATACCGCAGTTTACGATTCGAGTCGGAGCTCCTCCCTATGGATAATTACCAGGGAAATGCGGTGGTGAATTATACGGACAAGGAGATTCCCTATACCCGGATTATTGAGCATAAGCATTTTGAGTTTGGGCAACAGCCGGATACTTATATTACCAGGGAATATCCGTGTGCATGGACAAGGGAGCAGGAAGCTTATTACCCTGTAAATGACACTAAAAATCAGTGTTTATATCAAAAATATAAAAATTTGGCGGACAAAGAGGCAAATGTGATTTTTGGCGGACGCCTGGCAGCGTACCGGTATTATGATATGGATAAAGTGATTGAATGCGCGTTAGCCGTGGCTGATACTGCTATTAGAGAGGGGAAAAGCAGTGATTAGAAAAGGGATTATTTTAGCAGGCGGTGCCGGTACGCGCTTGCATCCGATTACACATGCTGTCAGTAAACAGTTGCTGCCGGTTTATGATAAGCCGATGATTTATTATCCGCTGACTGCCTTGATGTTGGCCGGTATCCGCGATATTCTGGTAATTACTACGCCGCATGAGCAGCAAGCGTTTATTAGGCTGCTGGACGACGGGAGTCAATGGGGGCTGAGCATTTCGTATGCGGCGCAGCCTTCGCCTGACGGTTTGGCACAGGCGTTTATTATCGGCGAGCGTTTTATTGAGGGAAGCCGCTGCGCCTTGGTACTGGGCGATAATATTTTTTATGGACATAATTTTAGCCAGCTGGTGCGCCAAGCGGCTGAGCGGGAAGCTGGTGCGACGGTATTTGCTTATTTGGTTAAGGATCCGGAACGTTATGGTGTTGTGGAGTTTGACGCGGCATATCGGGCTGTCAGCTTGGAAGAAAAACCGCAGCAGCCTAAATCAAATTTTGCTGTTACCGGTTTGTATTTCTACGATAGACACGTGGTTGAGCTTGCCAAATCGCTGAAACCATCGGCGCGGGGGGAATTGGAAATTACCGATTTGAACCGGCTTTATTTGGCTCAAGGTGCTTTACAGGTAGAGATTATGGGGCGGGGTTTTGCATGGCTTGATACCGGTACGCAGGAATCGCTGCTGCAGGCCGCACAATATATTGCGACGATTCAGGAGCGGCAAGGGCTGATGGTTGCCTGTCCGGAGGAGATCGCTTACCGGATGGGGTATATCACTAGGGCGAAGCTGGAAGCGTTGGCAATGCCGATGAGCAAAAACAGTTATGGGCAATATTTGCTGCGGATAGCAAATGAATAGGCCTGCAGCGGAAAGGGTGCGATGAAAAGGTGAAGGTTATGGAAACCGGCTTACCCGGTGTGCTGGTTATTGAGCCGAAAGTCTTTGGCGACAGCCGGGGATTTTTTTTAGAAACCTGGCAGCAGGAGCGGTATGCTTCGTATGGTATTGCAGCTTCGTTTGTCCAGGATAACTTGTCTTTTTCTGTACGGGGGGTTTTGCGTGGACTTCATTTTCAAAATCCAAATCGGCAGGGGAAGCTGGTGTCTGTCATTACCGGTGAGGTGTATGATGTAGCGGTTGATGTACGTATTGGTTCGCCGGATTTCGGCAAGTGGACAGGGGTATTCCTGTCGGGGGAAAATCACCGGCAGCTTTGGATTCCGCCAGGCTTTGCCCACGGTTTTTGCGTAGTAAGCGAAACGGCAATTTTTAGTTATAAATGTACGGATGTCTATAATCCGGCAGTGGAAGGCGGCATTGCCTGGGATGATCCGGAGATTGGCATTACCTGGCCGGTTGCGGATGTGACTTTATCCGGTAAGGATGCACTGTATCCGCGGCTGCGGGATATTCAGGAGGACAGGCTGCCGGTATATGGAAGGGATAATTGAACAGGGGGGAACGCAATGCGGTTGATGGTTACAGGCGGGGCCGGCTTTATCGGCAGCAACTTTATCCGCTACATGCTTTCGCAATGTGGGGAATATACGATTATTAATTACGATGCGCTGACTTATGCGGGAAACCTGGAAAATCTGCGGGACTTGGAAAGAAACCCGGCCTATACGTTTGTTCGGGGTGACATTACGGATGCGGTGCTGGTTGACCAAATTGCCGGCAGCGGCATTGACGCTATTATTAATTTTGCCGCCGAATCGCATGTTGACCGCAGTATTGACGATCCTGGAATATTTGTGAAGACTAATGTTTTGGGGACACAAGTGCTGCTTAACGCAGCGAGAAAAAATGGAGTAAGCAAATTTATCCAGGTTTCCACCGATGAGGTATATGGTTCGTTAGGTAATGAGGGATTGTTTACTGAGACGAATCCCTTGGCTCCCAACAGCCCGTATTCTGCCAGCAAAAGCGGTGCCGATCTGCTTGTGCGCTCCTATCACGAAACCTATGGTATGGATGTCAATATCACGCGCTGCTCGAATAATTATGGCCCTTATCATTTTCCGGAAAAATTGATACCGTTGGTGATTACCAACGCACTGGAGAACAAGGAAATCCCTGTTTATGGAGACGGTTTGCAAGTGCGGGACTGGCTGCATGTGAAGGATCATTGTGCCGCCATCGCTTTGGTGCTACAGTTGGGGCGGAGCGGCGAAGTATATAATATTGGCGGCAATAACGAGCGTACGAATCTGCAGATTGTTAAGACGATCCTTCATGAACTGGGCAAACCGGAATGTCTTATCCGTCATGTGGGTGACCGGCTTGGCCATGATCGGAGATATGCGATTGATGCGGCAAAAATCCGGTCTGAGCTCGGCTGGCAGCCGCAGTACCGGTTTGAGACAGGAATCCGGGAAACGGTTGAGTGGTATTTGCAAAATGAGCCTTGGTGGAAACGCGTAAAATCCGGCGATTATATGCGCTATTATGAAAAAATGTATGGCAGCAGGCTGGTGAAAGCATGAAGGTATTAATTACTGGGGCGAACGGGCAGTTGGGCCGGGCGCTTGTAAAGCGTCTGCAGGGGTGCCAGATTTTGGCGCTAGGCTCGGCGGACATGGATATAACGGATTATAAGAAAACCTTTCAGACGATTGTTTCTTACAGGCCTGAAGCGGTTATTCATGCTGCCGCCTACACGAGTGTTGATGCGGCTGAGACTGATGTTCATCTGGCATACGCTGTTAATGCCATTGGTACGCAGAATGTTGCCGCCGCATGTTTGGAATGTCGCGCTAAGCTGGTATATGTCAGCACCGACTATGTGTTTGACGGTCTGTTGGGCAGGGCTTATCATGAGTTTGATCAGACAAATCCGCAGTCGGTTTACGGCAAGTCGAAGCTGGCGGGAGAGAGGCTGGCTAGGCATATCGTTAACCGGCTGTTTATTGTCCGTACTTCCTGGCTGTACGGTGACGGCAATAACTTTGTAAAAACCATGCTCAGGCTGGGACAGGAAAAAGAGGAACTGAGAGTGGTCAATGATCAGTATGGCTGTCCCACCAATGTGGCGGATTTGGCCGGTGTTATTGTGCAACTGATTGAGGGGAAACGGTATGGGGTGTATCATGCAGCGAATTTCGGTGTAACAACCTGGTTTGATTTTGCCCGAAAGATTTTTGCATTGACCGGCAACCAGCAGATACGGCTTTTGCCTCAGAGCACGAGCGAGCTGGGCAGACCGGCGCCGCGACCGGCCTATTCTCCATTGCACAATTTTATGCTTGAATTAACGTACGGCCAGCAAATGCGGCCGTGGGAAGAGGCGTTAAGCGAGTATTTGGCGATCTGATTTTTTATTTTGGAGGTAATATGAATATTATAGAAAAATTTAACCGGGCAACCGCTCTAATGAACGAAAATAAATTAGAGGAAGCGGCAGAAATATTTCTCTCGCTAAATATGACAGAGCTAGCTCCATTCTGTTATTATCGCCTTGCCCAGATTTCGAACATGACGGGTGATCCGGAGGTTGCCTATAATCTTTATTACAAAGCATTTACTGCAAAACCGGATTTGGCCGCCACCCTTTACGGTAAGGAGCATTCAAGTTTTACGTATGTTTTTTCAGGGATGAAGGAAGAAAAGGAAATTACTGACTGCCCTTTGTGCGGAAGACAAGGTAGTCCTCGCTGGACATATCCCTTAGCAGAGGCTGGCGGGTACAATCCTTTTTTTAACCCTGTCCGTATGTGGATGTATTGTGCGGATTGCAACCATATGTTTGCCCGTCATTTTCCTGAGAAGCTTTTTCTTCATAATGATTCTCCAAGGAATGCTAATCCAGGTTTTTTCGCTTATTATTCCAATGTCCTGCATAAAATTAGGCAATATGCACAGGGAATGACCCTGTTTGAAGTAGGGATCGGTGCCGGTGAGTGTCTGTTGTCAGCCAGGGAAATCGGGTATGAATGTTTTGGTATTGATGTTATACCACGTCATGTGGATGAGTTGCGTAATAAGTATGGTTTGGACGTGGCGACATATGATTTTGTCGAATATGAGACCGATAAAAAATGGGATGTTATTATTATGGGTGATGTGTTGGAGCATGTCAGCGATCCAATACAGGCCATAAAAAAGGCGGCAGATATACTGACTGAGGATGGGGCGCTATGGGTTTCCACTCCGAATTTTGAAAGTGCTTTTTCCCAGGCAGTCGGACACAATGACGCTATGCGCAGGCAACAATACCATGTTAACTATTTCTCGCGGGAATCATTTTATATGTTGCTTGAGAAAGCAGATTTGATACCTGTGGATTATCATATATCGCAGCACTATAACGGCTCTATGGAAGTTATTGCTGTAAAGTCATCCCGTATAAAAAAATAATATGGGATACGAAAAAATACAAGGAGACGATTCTTGAGAAGTACTAAAGATTTTATAAATATTTTCGATATAATAGGTAAGAGTATGCAGCTTTAAAACTTTAAGCAACCAGAAGCATGGATATAATGGGGGGAGAATATATGGCAATTCGTACCTATGGTTTAAGCGGTTCAGGTATGGACATTGACCAAATGGTCAAGGATTTGATGAAAGCGCGCCGGGCGTCCTACGATAAAGTATGGCAGCAGAAAACCCAGGTTGAGTGGAAAAAGAAAGATTTTAATACGCTATATACACTGACGCAGGATTTCCGCAATAAAGTTGTTTTTGATTTCCGCAAACAGAGCAGTCTCCAGCCTAAGGCGGTTAGCTCTACGAATGAATTGGTGGTTTCGGCCACGGCTAACGGTGATGCCGCCAATGTGACGCATTCGTTGATAGTAAAAAGCCTAGCGGAAGGAGTTACCTGGACAAGCTCCGGGAGTATCACCGCTACCGGCAAGTCGAAAGATTCGCTAGTGAAGCAGTTTGACAGTGTCACCGGTACGGGTGATGCGGCCACCATTGCTATCACAGCCGGCAGTACACTGGATTTTACTATTAATGGTAGGCAGATCAAGCTGGATGTCACAGAAAAGACTTCGCTAAATGATGTTGTCAGCCAGATTAATAATGCGGGGGCTGGTGTCAAGGCCAATTATGATGCCACTTTGGACAGGTTCTTTTTGTATTCCGATAAAACAGGTGCTGCTGCCGACATCGATTTTACCGGCAGTTCGCCGGATGGCCTGAAGTTTTTAGCCAATAACCTGCAATTGGGTTCGGATATGGTAAGCGATCCGGATAAGCAAAAAAGAAGCGGTAAAGACGCTCTTATAATTTTGGATGGTGTAGAGCTTAACCAAAACTCTAATGAATTTCAAATCTCGGGTGTTTCCTATAATTTAAAGAGCGTTAGTGCCACGTCGGGCACAGATGCCGACGGCAATCCTATTTATGTTTCCACTCAAATTAATGTTAAAGCGGATATTGAGAAAACAATTGCCAACGTGAAGGCGTTTGTTGAGGATTATAATACGTTCCTTTCCGTATATAACGGCGAACTGAGGGAAGATAAATACCGCGATTTTATGCCGCTGACTGACGCGCAACGGGCGGATTTGAAGGATAGCGAAATCACGGCCTGGGAAGCCAAAGCCAAAAGCGGCATGTTGCGGCAGGACCCTATTTTGAACCAGACAGTCAACTCGTTGCGGCTGAGTTTTGTTGAGCCGGTGAAAGGCTTGACCGGCGCATACCGGAGTGCGGTAGATATTGGGATTGGCACCGGTGCATATGTTGATAGTGATGGTAAGTTTAACGCTGCTGATTCTAAAAATCCCGGCAAGTTATATGTTAATGAGAAGACATTAAGAGAAGCTCTGGAAGAAGATCCTGACGCGGTATTTAAGATTTTTGGCACCAGCGCCGATACGGCTGAGGATAGCGGTGTGGCCAATCGTTTATACAGCCAATTGAATACCGCCATGAGCCAGATAAAGGATGAAGCCGGTTTGCCTGATGCTGTTGATGTTCAGAGCAATCTCGCCAAACGTCTGACATCGTATAGTGACCGCCTGACAAGTATGATGAATAGCCTGGCTGCTGCTGAGGAACGGTATTATAATCAATTCAATGCTATGGAGACTGCCTTATCCCGCCTAAGCTCGCAGAGCTCCTGGCTAATGCAGCAGTTTAGTCAGTAATAATGGGCGAGGAACACATTGTGAATAGCTCGCAGCGAACAGCGGCCGAGTTATGGCAGGACTATTTATTTTTGTCACGCGAGATGCTGAAGTTTCTTGAGCGGAAGGAACATGAGCTTTTTTTTGAACTGATGAACCAGCGGGAAACTGTGCAGCAGATGCTGGATGAGCTGGCGAAGGACGACTTTAAGCATACGGCGCAGGGTCAGGCATTGTTCTTAGAGCTCCGTGGCTTGAATCTTAGTATTACGCAAAAGGTTCAGCTTTTTCTTAACCATGCCAAGCAGAAGCATAATGTGTCAAAAGCCTATGACGGCTACGGGGATGCCTCTGGTGACGCCGGCAGCCGGCTTGATCGGCTTATAAAATAGCGGAGGGTAAGTATGACGGGAATGCGGACAATCACTGGGATTGCAGCGGAGGGCTTAGCCAGTAGTTATGGCGCTAATTCCACAGCCGTTGCGGCGGCAGGAAAACAGGCCACTGCCGCACAGACCGAAGATGCCTTTTTTCAGATACAGCAAGCTGCGGTCGGTAAGCAGATAACTGAGTTTGCAGAGTCTGTACAGGTTTTAAACCGCAGGCTGCGGGTATTTTCTTCCGGTGGAATGTTTGAGCTTTATTATAGCAAGTCAGGGGGCGGTGATGGTTTTAGCAGTTTGGCCCGTAATTCGCTGCGCAGCCTTGTTGATGCGTATAATAGTGTAAACGGCATGATTAAATCCTCCGGCTATGTAACGGAGGAAGGCAAGCGGCTGCTGAACGGTGTGCAAGCGTTGCTGCAGGGCAAAGATGGCCAGGATTATTTGAAGATGGGACTTATGCTGGACAAAAACACCGGCATGATTAAACTGGATGAACAAAAGCTTGTTAACTTTTTAGGCGAGAATGCTGAACAGGCCAAGAAGTTATTGATGGATAAAGGATTCCTGGCACCCACGCTGCAAAATATTGTTCAGGATGTTTTGGGAAAAAAGGAAGATTATTATTTTTGTCGCCCGTTTTCCGTACATGTATAAGTGGGATACAAGGTGATGGTTTTGTCGTATCCAATTTAATAATGACAAAAAAAGCAACATATCAGGGCAGACAAGTCTACGTCTGCCCTGATATGTTGCTTAGCAGGGGATAAAATTCAATGGCCTGATGTTGCTTCCATAATCGGTTCCTGGCGTTCTCCATGTATAGTACATGTTCCTATTTCCCCTCGCATAAAAGAACAAGGCTCTTTTGTCATTTATCCGTATTACTTACGAATCAACAACGAAAGAGCTTTGTAGGCTTCTTACTCTAATGCAATTGTAGGTTCAGGCTGGGTGCGTCGACTGATGTGATAGGGCAACGTGATGAAAAACCAAATCGGCGAGGTAAAAATCAGCAAAAGCAAGAACGCGAAAAACAACGGGCTGACAATTGCCAACGTCAGGTAAAACACCAGATTCTTGAACACAAGCTCACCCCCTCCCTTCGAATAGTAAGCCAAACGTAGAAAGGTAACTGGACCTGATAGGCTTATTATACACCATTATTATTGTGAAATAAAGTACAAATTTTACAATAAGCTAAAACTTTTTCAAATTTATTGGCTGTTTTGACGAATTTATCTTTAAATAGAATAATTTGTATGATAAAATCTATGCTTAAACAAATTATATAAGGTAGAATAGATATAAGGTTAAAATAACGCAAGGAGGAAGCTATCCATGGAGTTGTGGTATACAGAATATCAAACTGAAAACTTGGGGTTTACCGTCAGGATAAAAGAAACACTTTATACAGGCCGGTCGCAGTTTCAGGAAATTGCGGTAGTCGATTCGTACGAATTCGGCCGGATGCTGGTATTAGACGGTGTTTTCCAAACATCTATTGTGGATGAGTATATCTACCATGAAATGATTGCCCATGTGCCGCTATGTGTACATCCTAACCCTAAAACTGTCCTGGTTATCGGTGGTGGTGACGGCGGTACGATTCGTGAAGTGGTTAAGCACCAGTCGGTCGAGGTGGCGGAAATGGTAGAGATTGACGGCACGGTGGTTGAGGTTTGTAAAAAGTATTTACCGGAAATCAGTATGGCACTAAATGAAAACCATCCGAAACTGCGTCTTACAATTGGTGACGGCATTAAGCACATGCAGGAAGTGGAAAACAAATACGATGTTATCATTGTTGATTGTTCTGATCCTATTGGTCCCGGTGAAGGCCTGTTCACCCATGCCTTCTACGAGAATGTACATAAGGCCTTGAAAGCAGATGGACTGTTTGTACAGCAGACAGAGTCGCCGTTTTATCATCAGGAACTGATAAAACGGCTGCAAACAGATATTTCCTCACTGTTCCCGATTACGCGCCTGTATCTGGCAAATATTCCGATTTACCCGAGCGGCCTGCACTGCTTTACCATCGGTTCCAAGCAGTATGACCCGGCCGCAGTCGATATCTCCCAAATACCGGAGATTGCCGATACACGCTACTATAACCGGGATATTCAAAAAAGCTGTTTTTCCCTGCCGAACTTTGTGCGGGAATTATTGAAGTAGCTTACATGTAACGGAAAAAGCGAGATTGTCACACCATTGCTGCTAATGACGGCGGGAAAGGAAGGCTGCCGGTCATGCAGGCTTATGTGAGGCAATCTCGCTTTTAGTAATTTACGGACACAACAAACTACATCAGGTTTTCCGGATTTAGCCCTTCCAGTGCAGGCAGTACGAACAGCCCGTCTTTACGGATGAGCTTGTCGTCAAAGTAGATTTCACCGCCGCCGTATTCGGGGTTTTGAATGCAGACAAGATCCCAGTGAATGGCTGATTTGTTGCCGTTAAAGGCGACGTCATAAGCATTGCCGGGAGTAAAGTGGAAGCTGCCCTTGATTTTTTCATCAAAGAGGGTATCTTTCATCGGGGTTTCAATATAGGGATTAACGCCCAGGGCAAATTCGCCAATATAGCGGGAGCCTTCGTCGGTATCAAATATTTTATTGATTTTTTCGCTGTTATTGGCAGTAGCCTTGACGATTTTGCCGTTTTGGAATTCCAGGCTGATATTTTCGTAGGTGAAGCCTTGATATACTGCCGGCGTGTTATAGGTAAGGACGCCGTTTACCGAATCTTTGACAGGCGCGGTATAGACTTCGCCGTCCGGTATATTTCTGAGTCCGGAGCATTTTACAGCCGGAATGCCTTTTATGGAAAAGGTGAGGTCGGTGCCGGGGCCGGTAATTTTGACTTTATCGGTTTTTTCCATAAGCTCAATTAAGGGGTCCATAGCTTTGGCCATTTTGGCATAGTCAAGGTTGCAGACATTGAAATAGAAGTCTTCAAAGGCTTCGGTGCTGCTGTTAGCCAGTTGTGCCATAGAGGCATTAGGCCAGCGCAAAATGCACCATTTGGTGTCGGGAACGCGGATGTCAAGGTGTACCGGCTTAACCCAGTTTTGCTGGTAGCTTTGTAATTGAGCAGAGGGGACATCTGCCATTTCGGTAATATTAAAACTGGCTCTGATGGCAATATAAGCATCCATCTCTTTCATCCGGGCCTGTTCCCAGGAGCCGGCTAATTTCAGTTGTTCCACAGAGGCGCTCATCAGCAGCGCGCGCTGTAACTGACTGTTTTTAATTTCGAGAAAAGGGATGCCGCCGGCGGCGTAAGCTTCATCAACAAGGGCTTTAGCCAGCGGAAGAGCATCGTCATACATTTCAATTAATATTTTTTCGCCTGGCTTAAGGCTGGTTGAATAGCCAATCAGGTTTTTGGCGAGAGTTTTGATTCTTGGATCCAAAATACGACCTCCTTACAGATTGTTAACTATCCTATATCAGTATTTGATGTTTTAGCAAAAATATCCTTTGCATTTATTGGGTTATTACATAAAAAAAATGCCGTAAGTGCTTGCAATTTTATTTTTCCTAGTATATAATTCATTATGTCATAATAATTCCTCGATAGCTCAGTCGGTAGAGCAATCGGCTGTTAACCGATTTGTCGTAGGTTCGAGTCCTACTCGAGGAGCCATATGGCCCGTTGGTCAAGCGGTTAAGACACCGCCCTTTCACGGCGGTATCAGGGGTTCGAATCCCCTACGGGTCACCATAAGCAGCGAACCAGGTTCTCACGAACCGATATAAGCAGAGAGCCAGGTTTTGGAGAGCGAAAGCGATACCAAAACCTGTGCGAATCGCTTAGTTCTGAGCGATAGCGAAGAACATCCTTAATTAAGGGCGATTAGCTCAGCCGGGAGAGCGCCTGCCTTACAAGCAGGATGTCGGCAGTTCGATCCTGTCATCGCCCACCATAGAAAAGCTTCAGATATCATAATATATCTGAAGCTTTTCTGTTTTTTGCTTGTGAAAAAGCACACCAACGCCGTAACTTGCAGGAAAAGTATGAATTTTGGCGAATCATGTCAAAAAGGTGGTGAAATTTGGTGCAGCTTTCCAAATCTAAACATACCGTAGCGATGCTGTTTGTTGGTATAGGACTTTTGGTAATAATGAGTGGACTTATTGTAAATTATTATAATTATCAATACCAAAATGTAGTGGCAACTGAACGGGAACAGCTGGCTACAGTTGCCGAGTATTTGAACTTGTATTTTGATACTAAATTAATAGGTCTGAAAGTGTTAGCCGGTTCTCCTAATGTACGCAGCCTTGAAGTGGAACGGGTTCGCAGTGATTTGCTGTCAGCCGCTGCAGTGTTGGGAGTAGATAATGTTGCTGTATTTGACCCGAAGGGTAACTTAATTGCTGATTATTACTCAAACTCCGGTTCTATACCGTCGGCGGCCGGCGATCCGAAGCTGGTGGAGACGTTTGCCGCGCCACTGGCAGGGCAGACAGAGATATCTGGCAGGATCGTGCATCAGAGCCTGGAAAACGCTTATATAAACTTGCGGGTTCCTGTTATGAATGAGAATAAGGTTATTGCAATATTGGTAGCTTATGTGCCGATTAGTGATATGTCGATGGCGCTTTTCCAGGGAAATATAGCCGAGTGTCAGTATATCTTCATTCTGGATGCCAGCGGCCAGTTTATTTATCATTCGCGTCTGGCTGAATTGTATCCGGAAAACTCTTTATTAAAAGATCAGCTAAGTGGCTTGTTGTTTAACGGAGAAGGTGTAGTGCAATTTAATTCGATGGTGGATGGGGTAGACAAGCTGCTGATACATACTGCTTTGAATAATGCCACTTGGCAGGTGGCGACAGCGGTGCCTCTGCATGTTGTATATGCCAGAGTGCTGCGAGAATCCATGGATGATGTAGAGAACCTCCTGCTGCTCTTGGTTTGCATTGGCCTCTTGTATGGTGTGTGGCGGCAGGCAAAACGCCATGAGCGTGAGCGTGAGCAGCTCAGACTGGAGCGCATGAAGTGTGTTAACCAATTGGCGGCTGGAATTGCTCACGAAATCAGGAACCCGCTTACCTCCATAAAGGGCTTTATTCAGCTTATGGCCCGCCGTACCGACAAACCGCCAACGCCGGAGCACCTGGAAATTGTGCTTGCCGAAATTGGGCGGATTGATAATCTGATCAGCGAATTTCAAATGCTGGCGCGTCCGCTCAAGGAACCGGTGTTTGAAGAAGTAAATATCTGTAAACTATTAGAAAATGTAGTTTTACTTATGGAAAGCCAATTGCATACTAAAAATATTACCTTGCAATTGCAGCTGCCTCAGGAGCACTGTTTGACTTTTGGTGATATATCGCAGTTGAAACAGGTATTTATTAATTTATTAAAAAATGCCATAGAAGCTGTGCCGTTTGCCGGCATTATCAGTCTTGCCGTCAGCAAACAGCAGGATATGCTGGCAGTGACGGTGGAGGATAATGGTGAAGGCATTGCGGCAGCAGTTGTCGAAAAACTGGGAACTCCCTTTTTTACTACTAAAGAAACTGGTTCTGGTCTAGGGCTTTCGGTATGTTATCGCATAATCCAAAATCATGGCGGGACTATCAAGGTTTTTAGTGAGCAGGGGAAAACGACATTTACCGTGTTTTTGCCGGCGGCTGTTGAAGATGAAGCTGTTGAGGTGATATGCTGTTAGTAGTCTGCCAAGTTTAGATTTTTGGTGTATAATATAATTATATATGCTAGCGCAGCCGGAGGGGAGTTGCGGTTTTACCAGAGTTGGTTTGGAGCGGGGGTGTTGGTATGGAAGCAAAAGAACGGCGTGAAAAAATTGCCGGTTTGCTAAAAGCAAGCGGGCAGCCGATAACCGGTACGATACTGGCCAGACAGTTAGGAGTAAGCCGGCAGGTTATTGTGGGGGATATCGCCATTTTGCGGGCAGCAGGGCTTGATATCTACGCTACTCCTCAGGGTTATGTTATGCTACCGGCGACTGCCGCTCCGGCGGTTATTACCGCCAAATTTGCCTGCCGTCATGGCGTTGAGCAGATGGGGGAAGAACTGGCAATAATTATTGATAATGGCGGCAAGGTACTTGATGTCAGTGTGGAGCATCCGGTATATGGGGAGATTAAAGCCAACTTAATGCTGGCTTCCCGGCGTGACTTAGCCGAGTTTTTACACAAATCAGCAGAAGGCGGGGCTGCACCGCTTTCTCTTGTTACCGGTGGTGTGCATTTACATACAGTGGAAGCCGCATCAACGGAAATTATGCAAAAAATTGCAGCAGAGCTTAAGAAAATCGGAATATTGCTGTACTAACTCTGGTTTATAATGAAACGCTGTCAGTTTACGGAAGCTGACAGCGTCGTTTTTTTAGCCTTGCTGCTAACACTAAGTAGGCCGCAGATTATTTATTGGTTTTTTTAAAAAAGTAGTTGTCTTTCACGCAGAAGAGAGCTATAATAGCTGACAAGACAGTTGTAAAGACATTGGGGGTTCTGGTATGGATATAATACATCGGTTAGAGCGGATTCCGGTTAGTCGCTTTCATTATAAGCTGCTGGTTTTGACCGGATTAGGCTGGCTGTTTGACGCTATGGACACAGGCATTATTGCTTTTGTGCTGCCTGTACTGGCAAAGGAGTGGGGATTATCTGCCACGCAAATGGGTTTTATCGGCAGCATGGGACTGCTGGGAATGGCAGTCGGTGCGGTACTTGCCGGTTCGGCGGCCGATCGGTTTGGGCGCAAAACGGTATTTTCGGTTACTTTGGTTATTTATAGCGTAGCTACCGGCTTGTGCGGACTGGCCTGGAATTATGAATCTTTACTTTTTTTTAGATTTCTGGTAGGTTTTGGTCTGGGGGGAGAACTGCCGGTAGCGGCAACACTCATGGCCGAATATTCGCCGCCTGCCAGCCGGGGGCGGTTCATTGTCTTATTGGAAAGCTTCTGGGCAGCCGGCTGGTTGGCAGCAGCACTCATCTCCTACTTTATTATTCCCCGGTACGGCTGGCAGATGGC
>POVV01000189.1_pt1 | contig 49605 bp, 45 predicted proteins | sample 1560271 | NCBI WGS metagenome assembly POVV01 (sample SAMN08337232, study PRJNA429181) | Bioreactor metagenome, whole genome shotgun sequencing project. | biome: cows' rumen and soil; feature: anaerobic; isolation source: anaerobic chemostat enrichment culture, galacturonate as sole carbon... | reverse complement strand
TGGGTAATCACGGCTATTCAATAGAGAAAAGTATTTATCAAGGTTCACTCGATAGGTTGAATCCTATCCTGATGACAGCCCTTTGTTCGGGTTTGGCTCTTATACCGTTAGCTGTGCAGGGAAGTCTTCCGGGCAATGAGATACAAAGCCCGATGGCTAAAGTTATCTTAGGTGGATTATTTACATCTACGTTGCTGAATATGTATATCGTGCCTATTATTTACAGATTCCTGAAAAGGAGGAATGAGGCTAAACAAGAAGTTGTATAATACCTCCGTCATTGCGAGCGTAACGTAGTGTAGCAAAGCAATCCAGAATACCTGATACTCATTTTAATTATTGGATTGCTTCGCCTATCGGTTCGCAATGACGAAAGAAATGAAATGTTTACCAATCAATAATAAACATAGGAATTATGAAAAAGATAATATATATAGTATTATTCACGCTGTTTTCTTTTACGGGGAATGCTCAAGATTTCAATAATATATTGCAGAGCATAGAGGAAAATAATACGACACTGAAAGCGTATAGAGAGCAGACTAAAGCAAGTAAAATAGAAAACAGGACCGGGATAAATATGGCAAATCCGGAGGTGGAATTTGCTTATTTGTGGGGATCGCCTAATACAGTGGGACATCGTACCAATCTGGATGTCTCTCAGTCATTTGATTTTCCAACTGCTTATCGTTACAAATCGCAATTGGCAGAAGGGAAAAACAAACAACTTGATTTGGTTTACGATCAGCAACGCCGAGATATCTTGCATCAGGCCAGATTGCTATGCGTGGAACTTACTTATCAATCGAAGATAAACGAGCAATTATCTGAGCGACTTAAGTATGCCAAAGAGTTGGCAGAAGCCTATCAGAAAAGCTTCGATCAAGGGAATATTGATATTCTGGAACGTAATAAAACCAAATTGAATTATCTGAACGAGGAAAAAGCTTTGCAAATAAACAATGTTGAGACAAATACGCTGGTGATGGAATTGCAAAGACTTAATGGCGGCTTGTCAGTTTCTGTTAGCCTAAACGATTTCCCTATATATGCCTTGCCGCAAGACTATCAGGGATGGTTTGAACGGGTGAAAGAAAATAACCCTTCACTTCGTTTGGGTGAACAGGAAATAGCTTTGAGTCGTAAACAAGAACAACTGACTCGTGCGCTGAACCTTCCGAAGTTTACGGCTGGATACACGAGCGAGAGAGTGCCGGGCGAAACGTTGCAAGGCTTTTCCATCGGGATGTCTATTCCCTTGTGGGAAGGAAAGAATACGGTTAAGCATCAGAAAGCACAGACAGTAGCTTTGCAAATGCAGCATCAAGATTCGAAGCTGCAATTTCTTAATACGCTGAAAAATCAGTATGATAAAGCCCTTAAACTATCTATGTTGCTCGAAGAATACAAAGAAGCACTATCGGTGACAAACAACAGAGATTTATTGAAAAAAGCGTTAGATAAAGGACAGTTGTCTCTGATTAATTACTTGTTGGAATTATCGGTTTATTATGAAACAATAGATAAATATCTGGAAACAGAACGAGATTATCAGTTGGCTGTCGCAGAGCTGCAGCAATGGGAAAATTGAATCTGAATGTGACTAAATAAAAATAGCAAGGTTATTCCTTGCTATTTTTATTTGTATTAAACAGAAACTTTTTATAGCTTATGTTTGTTAAGAAATAAACCAAACTTTAAACTTATGATTAAGATTGTGAAAGTATTAAGCATTGCGTTCGTTATCGGATGCATGCAATTAAGTAATGTCGATGCATGTACGCGTATTGTCTATCAGGGGTTGAACAATACAGTTATTACTGCCAGATCGATGGACTGGAAAGAAGATAGTCAAAGTAATATATGGATTTTCCCCCGAGGTATGGAACGAAGCGGAGAGGTTGGCAAAAATTCGTTGAAGTGGACTTCCAAATATGGAAGTGTTATAACTTCAGCTTATGATATTTGTAGTACCGATGGCATGAACGAAAAAGGTTTGGTGGCAAATCTACTATGGTTGGCAGAGTCGGAGTATCCTATTTTGAACGAGAACAAGCCGGGTTTAACCATTGCCGCATGGGTACAATATATGCTGGATAATTTTGCTACGGTGAACGAGGCAGTTGCAGAAATAGAAAAAGGTACATTCGAAGTAGTTTCGGATATGATGCCGGACGGTACCCGAATGGCAACTTTGCATCTGGCCATTTCTGATGCTAGCGGAGATAATGCCATATTTGAATATATCAACGGAAAACTCGTTATACATCATGATCGATCGTATCAGGTAATGACTAATTCTCCGGTATTTGAACAACAACTGGCACTGAATGATTACTGGCAGACAATTGGAGGACTAACATTCCTACCCGGAACGAATCGTGCTGCTGATCGTTTTGTTCGTGCATCTTATTATATCAATGTTATCCCGAAAGTAGACGATAGTCGTGTTGCCTTAGGTAGTGTTTTTAGCGTTATTCGCAATACATCGGTGCCTTACGGTATCAGCACTCCTAATGAGCCAAATATTTCTTCTACAAGATGGCGTACAGTTGCCGATCAGAAAAATAAAGTTTATTATTTCGAATCTACTCTATATCCCAACGTAATCTGGGTAGATTTTAAAGAGCTTAACTTTGAAAAAAATGCACCGATTAAAAAGCTTGATTTGGTAAGTGGTAAAACATATGTAGGAAATACAGCAAATCAATTTGTAGCATCTGCTCCATTTAAATTTCTAGGGATAAATTAAAATTATTTTTTGGATATAAAGAGAAAGGCACTATTCGAAATAGTGCCTTTTTCTTTTTTTACTGATTAAGTATAACTACCTGTTGCCTTACCGATTCTTCATGTATGGCCTCAAGTATGGTTCGGATGAAATCTGCATTCATGCTCATCGCTTCTGCCTGAGCAATACGTGTATTCAATATTTCATCATAACGACCTGTTTGAACAACTGTCATGTTATGTTCTTTCTTGAATGTACCTATTTCGCACGATACACGCATACGTTTAGCTAATAGCTCTAAAAGCTGATCATCCAGTTCGTCGATTTGTTTGCGTAGGTCGGATAAGTCTTCTGTCGATTGTTTTCTGTCACGAATAACTAAGGTTTCAAGTATTTCTTTCAATCTGTTAGGAGTTACTTGTTGAGAAGCATCACTCCATGCATTATCAGGATCACAATGAGATTCAATGATAAGACCTTCATAGTTTAAGTCCATTGCCTGCTGTGATAATGGCAGTATCAGGTCGCGTTTCCCACCGATATGGCTAGGGTCGCAAAGTATAGGCAGATCCGGATAGCGGCGTTTCAATTCGATTGGAATATGCCATTGCGGTAGATTGCGGTAGATTTTCTTGTCGTAAGAACTGAATCCGCGATGGATAGCTCCCAGTTTGGTCAAACCTACATTGCTAAGACGTTCAAGTGCTCCTATCCACAGTTCAAGGTCTGGATTTACAGGATTCTTAACCAATACAGGTATATCTACGCCTTGTAAAGCTTCAGCAATTTCTTGTACAGCAAATGGATTAGCAGTAGTGCGAGCACCTATCCAAAGAAGGTCTACACCAAATTTCAACGCTTCGTAAACATGTTTCTGAGTTGCTACTTCGGTAGAAACATACATACCTGTTTCTTGTTTCACCTTTTTCAGCCATGCAAGGCCTTCGCTTCCAACACCTTCAAAACCACCTGGTTTTGTGCGTGGCTTCCATATTCCTGCGCGTAATACTTTTACTCCATTAGCTGACAGTTGGCGTGCAGCACTCATTACTTGTTCTTCGGTTTCGGCACTGCAAGGGCCTGCTATCACAAAAGGACGTTTAGGGTCTATACCCGGTAGTAAGATTGAATCTAATTTCATTGTTTTATATATTATTTGATTGTTTATTATTTCAGATTTAACGACATCATCAGGTTATCAGCATATTCGTTATCAGATATTTTAATAAAATTCTTTTGTATGCCATCTTCGACAAATCCATATTTTTTATACAGAGCTATTCCCTCTTTATTTGTCGTATATGTTTCGAGCCATAATATTTCGAGATGGAAATTTCTTTTAGCCCATTCGATCACGGAATTAAATAAAATGCTGCCAACTCCTTGGTTTCTCCATTCCTTTAAAAGTCCGATGCCTATACATGCTGTATGTGCAGACATATTTCTTTGCGAACCGTTTACACTTATGTTGCCTATTATTTTATCGTCGTGTATAGCTAATAATAAAAGGCTATTTTTCTGATTGTTTAGCGTCTGTATCCATTCCTTTTCAAATTCTACAGTCGGATTAAACTCTCCTTTGGTATACGGAATATATTCGCTGTCTTCTATATACTCTTTGACGGTAGAAACCAATTCTTGAGCGTCGTCAACAGAAGCCTCACGTATGGTTATGGACTTTCCACTTTTCAGAAGAATATTTAAAGGCTCGAATTTCATTTATTGTTTAATTTCTCCGTCCAGTTTTATTAGTCTATCAGAATTATCAAACTCTGCATTTATTGTATTGTTATCTTTCAGTGCTTTGTAGCTATTGTCTTTCTCTGCTAAGGTATACCCTTTAGCTTCGAGATAGTTCTTCAGACTTCGTTTATGATTGACAGAGAATGTATTTATCACTTGAGGGAAAACACTTAAAATACGTGCTTGTTCATTATACAATACATTGTCAATCTCCTCACTTTTTAGTGTGACTAATAATATACCGCTACCATAATTTCCGGCATAGTAAGCGCTCGAACCAAATTCTCCCGATGCAATTAGTCCCAAAGCATGAACATCAGTAGCCTCTATTTTATATTGGGGCTTTGTCAGGAATTCAATATTATAATATTCTCCCAACTGTTTCAATTTGTTAGCCTCTTCCAGTAAACTTGCCGGGATATCCGACGCTTCGTTTGCCCATGCCCACAACCATGTACCCGAATCAAAAGCATACGAACCCAATATTTGCATGGGAAAGGCACAATCATCACCAAAAGAGATGAGTCCGGTAACCATATCTATCTGCCAATCGTTATCGCCGATTACTTCCGACAGGTTGTACTGTTTTTCAAAAGCAACACCGGAATGTTTTTCGAGTAATGTGTCGTAGTTTGTAATCTCCATTATTGCAATTTTTTTATTCTTTCAAGTGCCTCTTTTAGCATGTGTTCGTTACAACAAAGCGATATGCGGATATATCGTTCTCCTTTATTGCCGAAAATGAATCCCGGAGTAAGGAATACTTTTGTATTATATAATACTTTATCTGCTAACTCTTCGCTTCCTTTATAGTGTGCCGGAATTTTTCCCCAAAGAAACATACCTACTTGTTTTTTGTCGTATGTACAGCCTAATGCATCCATAATGGCTTCTGCATGTTGACGGCGACTTGCATACAGTTCTATATTGTTTTTTCTGTGCCACTCATCCGAATTGTTCAAGGCTGCAACCGTTGCCAATTGCATTGGTTTCAATATGCCACTTTCGATATTACTCAACACCTTGAGTATCCATTGAATAAACTGTGCATTAGAAACAACCAAGCCGATGCGCCATCCCGGCATATTGTTAGACTTACTCATCGAGTTCAATTCTATACAGATATCCTTAGCTCCCTCTATTTGCATAATGCTCAAAGGATTCTCATTTAGAATGAGGCTGTAAGGATTGTCATGAACGATGACGATATTATGTTTTTTACCGAAAGCAACCAGCTTTTCAAATAATGCTAAGCTTCCGTTGGCTCCTGTTGGCATATTCGGATAGTTTACCCACATCAGTTTAATGTTTGATAAATCCATTTTTTCTAATGCTTCAAAATCGGGTTGCCAATCGTTGTTCTCATCCAAATCGTAGGTGTGTATTTTAGCCCCTACCATTTTACTAACAGAAGTATATGTCGGATAGCCCGGATTGGGAACTAAAACACCGTCGCCCGGATTGAGGAATGCCAACGATATATGAAGAATGCCTTGCTTTGAACCAATCAAAGGTTGTATTTCTTTAGCTGTATCCAAAGTAACATCATACCAACGTTTGTACCAATCGCCAAAAGCTCTTCTAAGTTCAGGTATTCCTACATGTGGTTGGTAACCGTGAGTATTTGGTTGTGCTGCAGATTGACTTAATGCATCAATTGTTTCTTCCGATGGAGGAAGATCGGGACTGCCTATCCCTAAGCTGATCACATTCTGACCTGCGGCATTCATTTCAGCTACTTCTTTCAGTTTTTTCGAGAAGTAGTATTCTTCAACTGTATTGAGGCGATCTGCCGGAATTATATTCATAATATCAATATTCTGTTTATTCTTATTGATTGCTATTACCTGTTTTATAGTTCGCTTTGTCTGCCTTCGGGATATTCTCCAAGCAATTTTAATTCGCTGATTAATGGGCGTATTGCATCCAGAGACTGATGATAACGTTCCAAATCTGTAAACTTTACATCTATATAGAATTGATATTCCCATTCGCGCCCGATAATCGGCAGCGATTGTATTTTGGTCAGGCTAATGCCGTAAAAAGATAGAACAGATAGAACCTTCGACAAGCTACCTTCGGTATGAGGCAAAGTGAAAACAATAGAAGACTTGTTCAATACTTCGTCTTTTTGTATTTCTTCTACTATCCACTTGTTCCCAAAAATAAGAAAGCGAGTGAAATTGTGCTTATTTGTTTCAATTCCTCTCGCCAGTATATTCAATCCGTAGATTTCGGCTGCTCTTTCGCTGCATATTGCAGCTGTAGCCGTCATTTGCTTCTCGGCCACATCTTTTGCAGCAAGAGCCGTATCTTCATGCTCAATAACTTTTACTCCCGGAAGCGTATCCAGAAATTCAGTGCATTGCATCAGTGCAATAGGGTGGGATTCGACCTCTTTTATATCATGAATAGTTTGCCCGGGCAATGCTGCCAGACAGTGCGATATGCGTTGTTTAAACTCGCCTGCTATCGGCAGTTTGTTTTCTTTCAGCAAATTATAGTTCCCCAAGAGACTTCCTGCGATGGTATTTTCGATAGCCATAATTCCTATCGTGTTTGGATCTTTCTTTATTGCAGTGAAAATGTCTTTGAATGTAACGCAGGGTACGATTTCGACTTCCTCGCCGAAAAAATTCTCCGCCGCTATACCATGATAAGCTCCTAATCCTCCTTGTATTGCTACTTTCTTCATGTCTTAAATCGTGTGTCAAAAAAAAAAAATCCCGTCATTTCTGACAGGATTCCATATATTTGTTTGATTGCTTTCCACTTTCATTTTCACATACAAAATCCTGTCTACTTTTTAAAATAAAAGTAAAAAAAGAAGAAGTATGTAAAAGAAAAATTATTCATTCTAATATTCGTTTGTTTGAATATGGATACAAAAGTAATACTTTTTTAAATAAAACAAACTTTTTATCTTTTTTATTTAGAAAAAATGATGTCTCTTTCTTCTCTGGATTGCTTCACTCTGTTCGCAATGACGGAAATAACGAATTCGAAACGTCATTGCGAGGGCTTGACCCGAAGCAATCTAGTTTGATATTAATTTTATAATAAAAATGAATGTCAACTATCATTTCCTCAAGCTAAAAGTAACCAGTACCGCTTTATGGTCGGTTGGCCATATGCCTTTTCCCATCAGGAAAGGATCTTGCGTATTATCTTTTACTCGTTGATTGCGGAAAATAGACTTATCTGGTCCCCAGATAACAGCATTTTCCAATTTTAAACCTTTGAATGGAGCATAGTAAATCATATCAATTCGCTCACGTTCATCAGCCAATGGTGTCCACGATAGTTTGTTTGTCGGCATCAGAGGATTATCCGATGGGTAGGTTATACCCGGGTGAGTTACAGGGTCGGGGAAAAGCTCCCGATAAGTATCTATAAATCCGTCAGCGGCAAACATCGTGCTTACTGTCCAAGGAATAACAAGACCGTTGCGGTCGAACATGTTTTTCGATTCCTCTGTCCAATCGAGAAAAGACGGTTCGTTGAAATCTCCGCCAATAATCACAATCCTGTTTTTGGCTCTGTCTTCTTTAGCATATTTCAAGAAAGCCATAGCAGCATTGTCTCGTTTCGATTTCACATTATCCATCATAATGGAATCTGTATCTGTCATCGGTGGACGTTTTTTCCATGTGTAGCCGCTATATCCTTTTACATCATAATAGGTACAATTGCGATAATCCAGATGTGCAGTGTACAGAGCCACCTCTTGTCCTTTCATATCTATCAAAGCCCGATAGATGCTGCCTTGGTCGTTGACGCACGGAAAAACAGTCGTTGAATCTATTATCGGATAACGTGATAATAAACCAGTGTCGTAGCTGTAAAATGAATAGAAAGTTTGTCCTTTTTCTTTGAGTGATTGTACAATGCGGTCACAAAAACGGGTGTTATTATAATTGCGAACTTCGCTTAATGTCACAAAATCAGCTCCGGATTCTATAATCTGATCAACCATGGCATCGTACCCTCCGGGAACGGTTGTGCCTTCTTGCCAAACATTAAATTGGAGAACTTTAAATGTTTCCTCTTTAGTTCTCTTTTGAGCAAAAGTTATTACTGGAATTATCAGTAGTAGTAAAAATGTTGTTAGAAATGTAGTTTTTTTCATAGTGTTTGATTAATGAGCGATAAAGGTAAGAATAAAACATTTTTCATCTAAACTATTTGGAGAATAAGAAAATATTTTAACTTTGTAATTCAAAGTTCTTTTTGTTTAAAATATGAAAGTAAAATTAATCCTTCCCGCCTTAACCGAATCCGAAAGTCCTTTTTGGAGACCAATTAAGTATTCATTATTTCCACCTCTTGGATTGGCTACTTTGGCTGCATTTCTGTCTCCTGATGATGAAATAGATTTACAGGATCAACATGTGGAACAACTCAATCTAGATGATGAGCCGGATATGGTGCTCATACAGGTGTATGTGACAAATGCATTTAGAGCATATAAAATAGCAGATCATTACCGAGCCAAAGGGGCATATGTCTTACTTGGGGGATTACATGTGACGGCTTTGCCCGAAGAAGCTGCGCAACATGCCGATACTATCTTTCTTGGTCCGGCAGAAGAATCGTTTCCTCGCTTTCTGGAAGATTACCATGCTAAAAGACCTCGAAAAGTATATCGTTCGTTTGTTCGCACATTGCATAATCTACCTCATGCAAGACGCGATCTAATAAAACGGAATAAATACTTAGTTCCTAACTCGCTGGTGGTTACACGGGGTTGTCCTCACCACTGTGATTTCTGTTATAAAGATGCCTTTTATCAAGGAGGTAAGTCGTTTTATACTCAACTTGTAGATGATGCTTTAGCCGAAATAGATAGATTGCCCGGTAAGCATCTGTATTTTCTGGACGATCATTTACTAGGAAATAAGCGGTTTGCAGGAGAATTATTTGAAGGGATGAAGGGAATGAACCGAGTATTTCAAGGGGCGGCAACAATAGATTCTATCCTTGATGATGACCTAATAGAAAAAGCGGCAGAAGCCGGACTTAGAAGTGTTTTTGTTGGATTCGAAACTTTCTCGCCAGAAAATCTGAGGCAGAGCAATAAAAAACAGAATATGGCAAAGAGCTATGCCGATGCAGTCAAGCGTTTACACTCGCTAGGAATTATGATAAATGGAAGTTTTGTATTCGGGCTAGATCACGATGACAAAGATGTATTTAGCCGAACGGTGGAATGGGGTATCGAAAATGCAATAACAACAGCTACGTTTCATGTGTTGACACCTTATCCGGGAACACGTTTGTACCAAAATATGGAGAATGAAGATCGTATAACTACCCGCAACTGGGATTTATATGATACTCGTCATGTGGTGTATAAAACCAGAGGACTGACTGCCGTAGAGCTTGAACAAGGATATCATCGGGCTTATAAAGAGTTTTATAGTTGGTCAAATATACTGGAAGCGTCTTTTAAGCATGATTCCGTGAAGCATCGACTGAAGCATCTGTTCTACATGGGAGGATGGAAGAAATTTGAACCTCTGTGGAATTTCATTATCAAAACGGGAGGATTAAACGAAATGTTGCCAATGCTTGAATCTATATTGTCGAAAGTGGAATATAAAGAGAATAGCCCAAAAATAGAAGTTAGAGAGCGTATAATTGTTTAGTTATGAAGAGTATTTTGTCTGTTTTAATGGCTGTGATTGGTTCTGCCGCAGCTATTTATCTGATTATAGCCGATTATTATGGAGGTGTATTTATTCATCTGCTCTCGTATGGAGTAATACTTCTGCCTTTGCTCGGCATATATTTTGTCTCTCTAATGAGTACTCTTATTTCAGTAATAAAAGCAGGACTGAAAGAAAATAAGTTGCATATATTGATTCTCTCTCTTCCTGTAACTCTTTTTTTAGCTTCTTGTATTTATGATGCAGAATTTCATAAATCGTCAAAGATTTTAACAGCCGTACTTATAGATGATCTCTTTTATTATACGCTTATCTTTCGTGAAAATGGAGATTGTGAACATGAAATATTCGGCTTATTGGGATATCAGGAAGTGATTAAAGGAAAATATTATTTCAAAGGAGACACTATTATTTTTACTAAAAAACCGTATGATAATAATTTTCTTCCCGATACTATACTGATAGATAAAGGGGAAAGTAAACTTTTGCTCCGAAGAGATTCATTCGGAAATTTCAATAGAAAATACGACTATTATAATATTATCGAAAATGGAAAATGAATATTTCTTTTTAATCCTGATTTATATCTTTATTCCATTAAGTATACTTTGGTATTATGTAAGACTTGTGGAGAAGATGAAAACTGAAATGGTCGAAAGCCCACCCAGATTCAGTTTGTTTCTCGTTATGATGTCGTATACAATAATTCCAATTGTCACTACTTTTCCTATCATTTACGATTTTATGCCGGTAAATGAATTATTAATATACTACTCCTATATTGCGGCTCCGGTGGTTATGATCTTTGTTGCAGCAGTTAATCACGGAAAAAGATATCATTCACGTTTTCACTCGGGAGTTTACAAAGCATCATTAATTTATCTCCTTGTTGCTCCTATGTCAGTTGTAGTGTGGGTCTATCTAATATTAGGGTGGGGTGAGTCCATATTCTAATTCTTCTGGCTTTTCTTCTATCAGCACTTTTTCAGCATCGCTGTAATCTTTTATCACAACGATAGTAACTACACAAAGGGCAATTTGTGATACTGCACCTATTAAGGCGATAAGAGTATTTATTGCTGTCAGGTCTACATTCTCAATATTCCAAGTCGTTTTGATCGAAAAATAATTAATAAGACCAGATATAATCCATAATGTCCACCACAAGTTGACATAATTTGTTTTCAAGTTGCCTTTATATGGTTCTTTCATACAAAGAGTCATATATTTTTCAGTTTGCTGATATAGACTCTTCATTATCTGATAAGGCATATAGAGATTGATAATAGGGATAAACCATGAGCCGGCCGCCCATCCATCTGCGTACAATAAATCAGAGGTTCTTAGACCTATATTATAATACGCCCGCCTAAACCACATAATGAAAGTAATGATAGAAGTAATAGCTGCAATTATTAGTAATATAGATGCGTATGAATGTCCTGTGATGATTAACCAAACAAAAAATTCAGATATACCTTCGTTCGGAATATAATCTTCATAAATCATTAAACTTATTAGTTCCATGATAAGGATTACCGTATTCAGAAACAGTATTACCCATATCATAGCGATGGCATACCTCGCTCTTTGGTCATTCGGACGTAGTTCTTCCATAGATGTTTGTCTTAGATAGTATTGATTAAAAGATAACATCGCCAAGTTATAAAAAAAGATGGACAATATTGCCCATCTTTTTTTAATTCTTAAACAAAAATTACCAAATGTCTGCTCTTTTCTCTTTCGGAATAAACAGAGCGTCTTTTTCTGTAATTCCAAATGCATCGTACCAAGCATTGATGTGTGGTAGAGTTCCGTTCACTCGCCATTTTCCTAACGAGTGAGGATCCATTTTGGTGCGACGTAGAATTTCAGCATCGCGGATATTGCCAGCCCACACTCCACTATATGAAAGGAAGAAACGTTGAGCAGGGGTAAATCCGTCAATTTTAGCAGCAGCTTTAGCCTCTTCAGTTTTTTCGAATGCATTGTAAGAGATTTGCAAACCTCCGAAGTCACCAATGTTTTCACCTAAAGTAAATTCTCCGTTTCCAAATACGCCCGGAAGTACTTCTATCTTGTTGAAATGATTCACCAAAACCTGTGCACGTTCTGTAAACTTCTTCGAATCGTCTGCAGTCCACCAGTCAGCAAGATTTCCGTCTTTGTCATATTTGCTACCCTGATCGTCGAAACCATGAGACATTTCGTGTCCGCTAACGACTCCGATAGCACCAAAGTTGATAGCATCGTCACCATCCAGATAGAAGAATGGCGGTTGTAGAATACCGGCCGGGAAACAGATTTCGTTAGTAGTTGGGTTGTAGTAAGCATTTACCATTTGAGGAGGCATGTGCCATTCTGCTTTGTCTACTGGCTTGCCTATTTTGCCTATCATTTCGTTATATGCAAACTCGCTGGCACGAACTATGTTTTGCCAGTAGCTATCTTTCTTTATAGACAATGAAGTATAATCTTTCCATTTGTCAGGATAACCAATCTTAACCGTGAATGCATTTAGTTTTTCTTGAGCTTTTGCCTTGGTTTCATTACTCATCCAAGCCAGATTATTTATACGTTCACCCAATGTTACTTGAAGGTTTTTAACCAATTTGAGCATTCTCTCTTTGGCTTCGGCCGGGAAATATTTCTCTACATACATCTGTCCGACAGCTTCGCTAAGAGAACCGTCAACTGCATTTACAGAACGCTTCCAGCGTGGTTGCAATACTTTGCTTCCGCTTAGTTGTTTGCCATAAAAGTCGAAGTTGGTATTTACGAAATTATCACTCAAATATCCCGCAGCTGCATTGATTACACACCATGAAAGATATGCTTTCGATTCATCTATCGGTAAAGAATGAATTAGCTGTACGGCAGCTTTTATTGGTTCTACCTGACCTACATTGACGTCAGTGAAACCTTTAGCTCCGGCAGCATCGAAAAATATTTGCCACTCGAAATCGGTAACTGATTTGTTCAGGTCTGCCACCTTCATTTTGTGATAATTCAGCTCCGGTTTTCTCGTGTCTTCTTTTTTGAAATGAGCTTTTGCCAAATCAGTTTCTATTTTAAGAACAGCATCAGCAGCTTTCAATGCATCAGCTTCTGCATATCCGGCATTTACAAACTGTTTAACGATCAGGTTGTGGTAGCCTTTGCGAAGTGCTACAGATGTAGTGTCTGTTGCCACATAATAATCACGCTCGCCTAAGCCTAATCCTCCTTGATAAATCTGAACGAGATTCATAGAACTGTTTTTGTCATCAGGTCCTACGTATAGTGAAAAGAAAGGAGATTCGCCATATTTTCGTATCTCGCCAGAAAGTTTCACTATATCGGTAACAGTGGTAGCCTTTTTTATAGCTTCCAACTGAGGTTGTATAGGCTTCGCTCCATCGGCATTTAGCTTCGCACTATCCATAGCAATGGCGTATAGGTCGCCTATTTTTTGCTCGATAGAACCATCTTTGTGAGTAGTTTTTCCTAACTCTTCAATCAGGCCTTTTACTTGTTCTTTGTTTCTTTCTGCCAGTTGATCGAATGATCCATAACGGGAATATTCGTCTTTTATGGGATTGGCTTTAGCCCATCCTCCGGTAGCATACATGTAAAAATCGTTACCGGGAATATATGTTGTATCCAGGTTAGAGATATTAAATGTTATAGCTTCTTTCACGTCCTGCGTCTTTTGTTTACAGCCTACCGTTAGGGCAAGTGCTGCAATTGGTAAATAATAATATACTTTCTTCATACCTATTTAGATTAATTATTCTACATATTTTCTTATCTGATTTGTCCATACAGCATAGCCTGCTTCGTTGAGGTGTAGTCCGTCTAATGTATATTTCGCATCCAGTTTTCTTTTTTCGCTCAGGAAATGAGGATAGAGGTTGATGAATGTTATGTTTTCGGACTTGCAGAATTTTATAATTTCCTTATTTAGCTTTTCTATCTGTTTTTCTTTGTTCTTCATCCGTTGATACTTGCATACATCCTTGTTTATCGGTAACAGGCTTTGTACGTAAATAGTCGTATTCGGAGAACCTTCTTTTACCTGATAGATTATCGATTTAATGCCGTTCATAATCTTATCGTTTGATCTGCCTAGTGAAATGTCATTTACCCCAGCTAAAATAAATAATTTTGATGGCTTTGCTTTTATAATTTCATGCAAGCGTCCTAGCATACCTAGCGTGTTGTCTCCTGAAATACCTCTGTTTACAGGATTCTGTTGAGGGAAATATTCACTCCAGTTTCCACCTTGTGTCAGGCTATTACCCAAAAACACAATTTGTCCTTCCTTTAGCGGATTTTGCTTAAAATAGGCGGAACGTTCTACATAAGTTTGGTTTTCCAGAATGTTTTCGTGGATTTCCTGTCCCATAACATAAGCAGATAGAAATAATAATAGCGTTAATAATTTAGTTCTCATAGTATTCAGGTTAGTTAGTTGAAATGTTTTCCAACTCTGTTGTAAGCTCTTCCCATTTAGTCATGTCTCCTTGCAATTCTTTCGTTAACTGTCCATGCCGTTCGAAGAGGGCAGTGTCGGCTGCTCCTTCGGGGGTAGCCAGACGGTTTTCGATTTCACTTATCTCAGCTTCTTTATTTTCTATAACTTTTTCTGCTTCGGATATCTGTTTTTCGAGTTTTTTTATCAGACGGCTCAATTCTTTGCGTTCCTCATACGAAAGCTTACTGGCTGAATCTTCCTGAGATTGAGCTTCTTGCTTTTGGGCAGTTGCTACCTCTAGTTCTTTGAGGCTATCCATTTTTTTCCGTTCCAAGAATTCGTATATACCACCAAGGTGTTCTTTTACCTGTTGATTGCCAAATTCGTATACCTTATCTACCAGTCCGTTCAAGAAATCACGGTCGTGCGATACAACTATTACTGTGCCGTCGAACTCCCGCAAAGCCTCTTTTAATACATCTTTCGATCGCATGTCGAGGTGATTCGTAGGCTCATCGAGAATAAGTAAATTGACAGGTTCGAGCAATAAGCGTATCATTGCCAGACGGCTTCGCTCTCCTCCCGACAAAACTTTCACCTTCTTGTCCGAGGCTTCTCCTCCGAACATGAAAGCACCCAGTATGTCACGTATCTTTGTTCTTATATCTCCCGTGGCTACATAGTCGATAGTCTCAAATACAGTGTGGTTCTCGTTTAATAATTGAGCTTGATTTTGAGCAAAGTATCCGATCTTTACATTGTGCCCCAGTTCTAATTTTCCTTTGAAATCAATCTCATTCATGATACATTTCACCAATGTTGATTTCCCCTCACCATTTTTACCAACAAAGGCTACTTTATCGCCACGATGGATGGTTAATGTAACATTCTTGAATATCAGGTGATACCCATAGCTTTTTTCCAGATTTTCGGTTACTACTGGATAAGAACCGGAGCGTGGAGCGGGCGGAAATTTCAGATTCAACATAGCGTTATCCTCATCATCAACTTCCAATCGTTCCAATTTGTCGAGCTGTTTGATGCGTGATTGTACCTGTACCGACTTTGTCGCTTTATATCGGAAACGCTCTATAAATTCTTCGGTTTTTTGTATCTGCTTCTGCTGATTTTCAAAGGCACGCATCTGGTGTTCGCGATGCTCTTTGCGAAGCTCTACATATTTGGAATAGGGCACTTTATAATCATAAATCCTGCCTAAGGATATTTCGATAGTGCGTTGTGTAACTGCATCCAAGAATGCACGGTCGTGCGATACTAGCATAACGGCATTGGCACGGGTGGCAAGAAAATTTTCGAGCCATTGTATAGATTCTATATCAAGGTGATTGGTCGGCTCATCGAGCAACAGCACATCGGGACGTTGAAGGAGTAGTTTTGCCAACTCTATACGCATACGCCATCCACCACTAAATTCACGAGTTGGACGTTCAAAGTCGGAACGTTTAAATCCCAGACCTGTCAGTGTTTTTTCTATTTCTGCCTGAAAGTTATTGCCTCCCGACATTGTAAACTGTTCGTATAGATAAGTAGAACGCTCTATCAGATTGTGATATGATTCTGATTCGTAGTCGGTACGTTCTGCCAATTGTTTGTTCACTTCTTCCAGTTCAAGCTCCATTTTGTGAATATGCTCGAAAGCAAGCGAAGCTTCCTCAAAGACAGTGTTCCCTTCATTGAGTGTCATATGCTGAGGAAGATAGCCTATGCTAACGTCTTTGGGCAACGAAACATTGCCGCGTGTAGGCTGCTGCAATCCTGAAAATATCTTGAGCATGGTAGACTTGCCTGCTCCGTTTTTTCCAACGAGAGCAATTCTCTCTTTCTTGTTTAGAACAAATGATATGTCGTCAAAAAGTGTAAAACCTCCAAATTCTACAGTTAGTCCTTCTACTGAAATCACAATTAATCTGTTTGCTGTTATGACTTTTTAGCTAAGCAAAAAGTCAGATAAAATATCTGTTTAATGTGCAAAATTAAATAAATTAAAAGGAAAAAGGTGCTGATTAGCTTTTTATTTACGGGACATGATTTATCTTTGCACGAACAAAAAACAAAACGATGAAAATTTTGATCCTTGGAGCCGGAAAAATGGGCTCTTTTTTTACAGATGTTTTAAGCTTTGACCACGAAGTAGCTGTGTTTGACGTTGATCCTAAGCGACTCAGATTTGTTTACAACGTTGTGCGTATGAGCAATCCCGAAGAGATAAGGGATTTCAATCCGGAAATAGTAATTAATGCAGCAACGATAAAATATACTATCGAGGCATTTGAATTAGTGCTTCCGTATTTAAGCGAATCATGTATCTTGTCTGATATAGCATCCGTAAAAACAGGATTAGAAGAATATTATAAGAAAACAGGCAGACCGTTTGTATCTTCTCATCCTATGTTTGGGCCAACGTTTGCAAGCCTGTCTGATCTGAGCACACAAAGTGCAATTGTAATATCTGAATCGAACCATTGGGGTAAAATTTTCTTTAAAGATTTGTATAATAGTCTCAATCTTAATGTCTTTGAATATACATTTGAAGAGCATGATGAAACTATAGCTTACTCCCTGTCTATTCCATTCGCATCTACATTGGTTTTTGCTTCGGTAATGAAACCGCAGGATGCTCCGGGAACAACATTCAAACGTCATATGGATATTGCGAGAGGTTTATTATCTGAAGACGATTTTCTTTTGACAGAAATTCTTTTCAATCCTTATACTCCGAAACAAGTGGAAGGTATTCGTGCTGAATTGAAGCAACTTTTGGAAATTATAGATAAAAAAGATAGTGCTGCTATGTTGAAATTTCTGACCAAGGTCAGAGAAAATATAGCAGATAAGAAATAAAATACAATACAATGAAAAGGAGCATCAAACAAGATGCTCCTTTTTACTTTAATAAAAATATAATTATAATGCTAAAATCAATCCGATAGTGTACGTTTTCAGATCAGGTCCTTTACCTTTTTCAAACATAGAAAATGGAGAGTAATACCCGTAAACACTAATATCGTCTATCCCAACTTGTAATCTGAACTTCATATCAATGGGGCGTATGTTCAGGTCACGACCTTTGGTTTCTTTTATTTGCTTTCCGTGTTCATCATAATATTTGACATGCGATCTGGAATAGAATTTCAGGAATCCGACTGCTCCTCCCGATATATGGAAATTCGACACCTGATATTCCAGCAATAGTGGCACGGTTAAATAATGTACGGTTAGTTTATTCGTTTTGTAATTGATTCCTTCGGGAGCAGGTTCGAAAAATGTGACACCGTCTTTTTTAGTCAGAGCTGCATTGTTATCGAAGTGATAGTTTGACCACTCGCTACCTATACCGCTAACAAATACCCAATTGGAATTAGCTATCTGTTTGTTGAAATCGAAAAGATTGAGTGTGAAATTTAGTGACTTGCTCATCTTTATTTCACCATCAGGAATGTCGTTGTTATAATTCAGAAAACCGACGCCAAAACCTGTCCAGTGGGGATGCATGCGTTTTTTCTTTTTCCACGAAAAGAGGAAATTATAGGATGAACCACCATACTCTATTTTACTTTTATCCAAAGTCACGCTTTCCTTTACTTCTGTGGTAGTTGTGGTTTTGGTCACTCTTTCGCCTGTAACGGAGTCTCTTTCGATGACCGTTCTTATTGTTTTTATAATAGTATCCTGTTGAAAGGTGCTTTTTTCTGCGAAAATAGATAGCGAAAAAATGCCGATTGAAATTAAAATGATAATTCTTTTCATAGAGTTATTGTATTTTTAAGCGTTTATTATTGACATATATAAATAGATCTTTTAGTTTATTCAGTTCCGAATCCAGCTTTTTAGGAGGGAAGGTTCCTCTGAGGTAGACTACCGTTATTTTGTTGGATTTGTTTTTGTACAAGATGTATTCGTAAACTTTATCTTTTCCCGATCCTACAAGGTATGTCCCCGATTCTGTTTTGCCATTTTTCTTTACTTCAGATATGATAGAGGTTATATCTTGTTTCAAATAAAACAGAATATCTTGTTCTTTTTGCGTATTATAATCCATCACAAGGCTTTTGTAAAGGGTTATATTACTTCCTTGCGAAAGGACGTCCGATGCCAGCTGTACCAGAACGGAGCCCTCTTGCTTGCCATGTTTGTCAAATATATTTTTGATGCCTAAATGATCCTGAGCACTCGCAAGAAGGGTTACTTGCAACAGGCAAATCAATATTAAAATTTTATGTTTCATAATTCTATTTTTATTCAGTAAAGGAATCCAATATTCCTATTTGAGCATTAATTACCTCTTCATTGATATCCGTTATATTATCTATCGAATTAAGTACTTCAGTATTGATTAGACTAGCATCGGTTATCTTTTTTCCATCCACATAAACCAGCGATTTTGTTTCTTTTCCGTTTGGAATATAGAACAACGACCATATACCGGCTATTAGCAAAATACTGGCAGCAACACCTATCCATCTAAAGAAAGATGAATTAATTTTCTTTTTAGGAATCACTACTTCTTTCTTCTCTTCTGAAAAGAAGTTGAACATAGGCTTATATGCTTTGTGCCGATCTTCTATTTTAGCTTGGAGAAAATAGTTCCGAAGAATTTGCTCTTCACCAAGAGAAGTTTCTCCTTCAAAATATTTTTCCAGTAATTTATCGATATCATTCATGTTCATCTACTGTTTAAGTTCATAAATTTGTTGCGGACTGTTTTTCTAGCTCTGGATAAATTAACCCTTATCGAACTGTTATCAGAACCTGTGATTTCCGCAATTTCATCGAGTTCGTATCCTTCAACATCACGCATCACAATTATCATCCGCTGTGTAGGAGGAAGCGTTTCGATTATCCGCCTAATAGCTTCTATTTCATTATTCTGTTCAGTGTACTGATATGGTGTTAGAGTGTTATCCGAGATATCTATTGTTTCGTTTGATATTTTATACCGTGTGCTGCGTAACTTGTCAATGCATATGTTTTTTAACGTTTGCATTGCAAATCCTCCTGCATTTGGATGATTCTCCAATTGAGATCGCACATTCCAGAGTCTCAGAAAAGTCTCCTGAACAGCATCTTCTGCCTCGAAATCATTCGATAATATACTCCTGGCAGACCTCAGTAGCTTCTCTCGGAGGGGGATAATATTTGATTTAAATCTTTCTAACTCCATATTTACTAAGATAACGATGAAGATGAAAAAATGTAACACAGATATTGATTTTTTTATTTAAAATGTAAGTGTATGCGCAAAAAAATGTAGATTCTATTATGCTTAATTAAATATCTTAACGTAAATTGCAAACTATTATACTATGATTACAAACGTCTGAAAAATATGAAAAAGCACTATGCTTTGTTTTTTCTAATTTGTTGCTTAACGGAATACGCTTATGCTCAGGTAACAAAAACGGAAGATAACGATGAGTTAATAAATCAATATGCTCAGAAATATATAGAGTCTGCAAAAGATTATGCTGTTGTATTCAATGGTTTAGATCAGCCGAAACTTATAAATAATATCAAAAGTGCTTATTTGCGCACAAAAGGATATAAGGAGTTTGACGATTGGGGACACGAAATATTTACGATAGAATCTTCTGTAAATGGAAAATTTGAAGAGGGCGATTTGCTGTATGATGGTGTGATATACCACAAAATACCAATGCGGCTGGATCTGTATACGGACGAGCTAATGGTTCTCACTCCTAATATAACATATAGAGTCGTTCTTGATCCCGAGCGGGTAGGGTATGCCAATTTTAATGGTTATCATATTGTATATGTACCTTCAGATAATAACCTAAAACTTCCTAAAGGGTATTATCAACAGCTATATTCCGGTAGCACCTCTGTATTCAGGAAAGAATCTTTTAAGTATAGTCAACAAGCCGAGAGTTTAATAGATTGGGCGAGAAAATACTATATATGTAAAGACGGTATTTCTTATAGTGTGAAGAATAAAAAAGCTGTATTGAAGGTTTTCAACTCTCACAAAAAAGAACTGGATCGATATATTAAAGATACTAGGATCAATTTTAATGATATGGAATCAGCTTTGCCTTTAGTTGTTGAACAATACAATAAATTGACTGGGAAATGAGAAAAGCATCTGTAATTTTTATAATTCTGATACTATCGGTTTGTAATCTTTCTATGTTTTCTCAGAAGATAGATGTGGATGTTAACCAGAAGCCTATCTATGAATTATTCAATACGATAGAGCACTTGTCCGAGTATCGTATCTATTGTATTCCTCAGCAAATGGATACTCTTATTGTATCTGTTCATGCCGTACAGATGGAACCGGCAGAGATATTGAGAACTGCTTTGAAAAAAACGCCGTTTCAAGTGACAGAATATGAAAAGTTATTATTTATTCTGAATGATAAAACTCTAGTAACTTCCTTGTCCGGAAAAACATCTAATAAGGATATAGCCTTTTCTGACACGACTAATTATACGTCTAATTTTTTGTTGGAGCAGCAACGTGAACAGCGTGCAACCTCTGAGTTTAAGGTATACGAAGTGGGGAATCCGGCAATAATGGTGTCGGGGAAGAAGATTGATCTTCATGGATATGTTTATGACTCGAAGACAGGCGAACCTGTACCCGGAGTGTCTGTCTCGGTTGATAATACACATGTTGCAGCGATGACAGACGGTTATGGATATTATATGTTAAACCTAGAACCGGGACGTTATGATATCAGCATACAAGGAGCAGGTCAAAAAGAGACAAAGCGTCATGTGCAATTATATACCGAAGGCCGATTAGATATACAGTCTATAGAAAAGGAACATACCCTGAAAGAAATAATAATACAAGGAGATAGAAGAGACAATATAAGGCAAACGACTATTGGTATAGAGCGTCTCAAAATGCAAGAGATTAAAAATATTCCGACAGCATTTGGTGAAGCCGATATTATGAAGATAATTCTGTCATTACCAGGTGTGAAAGCAGTGGGTGAAGTTTCCAGCGGATTTAATGTGCGAGGTGGTGCTACAGATCAGAATCTCATACTATACAACGATGCTACTATTTATAATCCCACTCATCTGTTCGGTTTGTTTTCGGCTTTCAACCCTGATATCGTCAGAGATATGGAGTTGTATAAAAGCAGTATTCCAGCTAAATACGGAGGACGGATATCATCTGTACTTGAGATTAATAGCAGGGAAGGTAATAAGAAAGAATTTAAAGGATCGGCCAGTCTCGGTCTATTGACGAGCCGTCTTACTCTTGAAGGTCCTATTGCAAAAGAAAAGAGCTCTTTTATAATTGGTGGACGAGCAACATACTCCGATTGGATATTAAAAAAGTTACCTGAGAAAAGTGGTTATAGGGATGGTAATGCCGGATTCTACGACTTAAATGCGACTTTAACGCATATGTTTGATGCTCGAAATAGTATTTATTTTAATGGTTATTATAGTCAGGATCGTTTCCGGTTTGAAGAAACTGAATTGTATAAATATAGAAATACAAATGCATCTGTAAAATGGCGACATATATTTACTCCTAAAGTAACGGGTGTCTTTGCGCTAGGCTACGACCATTATGACTATAAAACCGAAAATACAACTGATGCCTCCATGCACTATGCTCTTAAATTTGCTATAAACCAAATGTTTGGCAAAGCCGATTTTAATTGGTTTTTGAATGATAATCATACATTTAATTTCGGGATTAATACACTTTCCTACAATTTAGAACCCGGAGATTATAGTCCTTATGGAGACGAATCTTTGGTTGTGCATGATCGCATGCAGCAAGAAAAAGCATTGGAATCGGCTCTCTATTTTGGAGACCAGTGGAACATAACGCCACAGCTATCTGTGGACTTGGGAATAAGATACTCTATTTATAACGTGTTAGGACCTCGGAAATATAATATATATGATCCTAATTATTTACCTTCATTAGCAACAATAAGTAAAACTAAAGATGAACAGGGTGGAGTCTTGAAAACTTACCATGGCCCCGAATTCCGGGCATCAGCACGCTATGCGTTCTCTAGTGATTTATCAGTCAAGGCTGGGATCAATACAATGCGGCAATATATTCATAAAATATCGAATACGTCTATTATGTCTCCTACCGATACTTGGAAACTGACCGATATGAATATAAAGCCCCAGAAAGGAGTTCAGATAGCTGCCGGATTGTATAAAAACTTTGCCAGTAATACAGTAGAGGCTTCATTGGAAACATATTATAAAACAATGGACGATTATCTCGATTACCGCAATGGAGCTCAATTATTAATGAATCATCATATAGAAACAGATGTGCTCATCACTAAAGGACGGGCATATGGGGTGGAATTAATGTTTAAGAAGACACAAGGTAAGCTAAATGGGTGGGTAAGCTATTCTTATTCCCGTACACAATTACGTCAGGAGGATAAACGTATTCCTCTTCCTGTGAATAAAGGAGATTGGTATTCGGCCGATTTCGACAAGCCACATGAATTTAAATTTATTGGTAATTATAAATTCACTCATCGATATAGTCTTTCTCTAAACTGCGAATATACGACCGGACGCCCAATAACTCTTCCTGTGTCTAAGTATGAGTATGTTGGTGGACAATATGTATATTACTCGGATAGAAATAAATATCGAGTGCCGGATTATTTCCGGATGGATATGGCGTTCAATATAGAGCCTAGCCATCACTTAACATTGCTTACACATAGTACTATAACATTCGGAGTGTATAATCTTACCGGGCGTAAAAATGCACACTCAGTCTATTATAAATCTGAAAATGGAGTTATAAAAGGATATAAACTTTCTATTTTTGGGTCGCCTATTCCATATGTTTCATATAATATAAAATTCTGATGAAATTTAAAGCTATCATATGTCTATTGTTACTCTTTACTTCTGCTGGCTGTATTGAAGAATATCACGCAAAGGGAGTTGATCAACTAAGTAACCTGTTAGTTGTCGAAGGGACTATTACCGAAGGGACTACGACAATAAAATTGAGCCGAAGTGTTGGCTTGTATGATGACGCTTCTGATTCGGAACGGGTAAGTAATGCTATTGTATCGGTTGAATCTGATAAAGGCAAAATATATTCGACTATTTCTGCTACGGGAGGAATTTACAATATTAATATTGATCAATTGGATCCGGAAACAAGATATCGACTAAAGATACGAATCGGAGATGAAGAATATGAATCTACATATTCAAAGCCAATACTGACACCCGATATAGATAAGATATTTTGGACTAAAGATTCAAATAAAGAGGTTGCCAACATCTGCGTCACAACTCGTGGGGCAAATGGTCAATCTCGTTATTATAACTGGTCTTACAGTGAAAACTGGGAAATAAGAGCTATGCTTTATTCTAATTTTATGTACGATGAAAATGATAAAATTATTCTTTACAATGAAGTTACAGGGCCATATAATCTGAAATATCATTGCTGGAATTCAAACAAATCGAATCAGTTTATATTGGGTTCTTCGGATAAACTGTCTGAAAATGTAATAACCGAAAAAAAGTTGGTAGTAACTATACCCTCAGATGAACGATTCTCAGTGCTTTATTATATTAAGGTATATCAGAACATGTTGAGTAAAGAAGCGTATGATTATTTTGCTAATTTACAGAAAAATATAGAAAGTACAGGTAGTATTTTCTCTCCGGTTCCGTCAGAGATGAGAGGAAATATCTTTTGTACAACGAATCCGGATATCCCGGTAATAGGATATGTCGATGTATCTGTTGTCAAGACAAAAGAAGTTTTTATTTATCCGAGTGATGGACTCTATGAGCCTAAGGCTGATTATAGTTGTCTTTCAGTAACGGCTGATGATGAGCGTTACGACGAAAGCTCTATGTCTATGTATTATTATGAGGCACTAGATCCTGCCGGGAATTTATATGCATATCCAAGATGTTTTGACTGTACAATCAGAGGTACTAAGAATAAACCTGATTTTTGGCCAAACGATCACAAGTAAGACTCTATGAAAACAAGATATTTATTTACGATTTCCCTTTTTGTTTCGTGCTTAGTTTTTTCACAAACTTCGGGGAAGTCTTTATACGAGCGTCTTTATTTGCAAACAGATAAAGATATGTATTTGTCGGGAGAGTTAGTTTGGTTGAAATTGTTAGCTAGTACTCCTGAGGGGCAGCCATTAAATTTTAGCAAGGTTGGTTATGTCGAACTTTTGGATACAAATGTTTCACAAGCCCAATTGAAAGTGGAATTGTTTGACGGGGTGGGGAATGGTAGCTTGGTTATTCCTACAACTTTGCCTACAGGCTATTATCGGTTGGTGGCCTATACTCGTTATATGAGAAATGAAATGCCTGTACCTCTTTTTGAAAAAGTAATTGGAATTATTAATCCTTTTGTGCAACAGGAACAAAAGCCGTTATCTGCAGATATGTCAACAAATATACCGTCTGTAGAGAAGGCTAAGAATACAATTTCCGTTAGCAATCAGAATTCTTATCATACTAGAAATTTAGTTGAGCTTAAATTGGATCAGCTGCCAGAAAATATACATTCATTATCAATTTCGGTTGCTGCAAAGGATTTTACATCGATTTTTCCTCCGGAAAATATTACTCAATGGCAGCAAAAAAATCAAAATCAACAATTACATCCTTTGTCAGATAAGTATTTAGCCGAATATGAGGGGCATATTATCCTTGGAAAGTTAATTGATGAGTCAACAGGGCGGCAGACATCGTATGATGAGCATATCATGCCATATGTTTCTTTTCCCGGAGAGTATATTCGTTTATTTGCGGGGAAAACTGCAAAAGATGGAAGCATTCAGTTTTTTACAAAAAAAATAAACGGCAGCAAGGAAGTCGTATCCTCATTGTCTGGCAATAATGCAAGTAGGTACAGGGTGGATATCGAATCGCCATTTATTCTAGACTATACTAAAAAAGAGTTACCTGCACTCGAATTGGCTGGTTATCAAGAAAAAATTCTTCAGCGAACTCTGGGCCTTCAAGTGCTATATTCATATATGAACGATTCCTTGAATAGATCAGAATCTCTCGAGAATCTATTTAAGTATTCTCCTGATAAGTTATATATTATGGATGAATATACAAAGTTTGCTACAATGCAGGAAGTTATCACTGAGTTTGTTACTTTTGTCCGTTTCAGAACTTTATATGGCCAGCGATATATTTCCACTTTCCGCGAAGATATTGGATATTCTTCAGGTAATACTCTTGTTTTACTTGATGGTATTCCTATTTTCAATCATGAGATCATTTTCAAATATAGCCCTCTTAACGTAGAGAAAATAGAAGTATATTTTGACCGTTATGTTTATGGTGGTAAATGGTATGACGGTATAATACATTTCATCACTCGCAATAAAAACTATCCCGATTTGAAGCCCGATCCGTCCACTCGGTTTTTCAGTTATGATGGAACACAGAGACGACGTGTTTTTTATTCCCCTCTTTACGAGACGGAAACTGAACGAAATACTAGACTTCCCGATTTTCGCCATACATTATATTGGAATCCTGACGTAAAAACAGGAAATAAAAGTTCGGTTTCTATTCCGTTGTATACCTCCGATCTTAAAGGCGAATATCAGGTTGTAGTGGAAGGGTTGACTGAGGATGGAAAACCGGTGTATGCTATCTCTAGTTTTAGTGTAGAGTAAATTATTAAGAAATATTTAGATGACTGATATACCTTATAATGGTGTGTCAGTCATCTTTTTATATTAAGAAAGCTTTATTTCTGCATTTTTTATATGCATAATATTTTTCGATATACAAATTAATGTATAATTTTGCATTGTTTTTCGTATATTTATACATGCATGACTAAGAAATATAGGCATAAAATAATACAAGAGATATTACAATCGAATGAAGTTTCCAGTCAGGAAATGCTTTTGAAGATATTGACGGATAGAGGCTTTGATGTGACTCAAGCAACTCTGTCACGTGATATCAAAGAATTGAAAATAGTAAAAGTGCCGACGGCCATAGGCAGTTATGCATATCGACTATCGGGTGCAATGCCCGATGTACAGGAAGAGATACCTGTTTCTTCATTCGGTTTTGTCAGTATCGAATTTTCAGGACAATTGGCAATTGTGAAGACCCGACCGGGATATGCGATGGCCATAGCAGGAGAAATAGATGGCAGGGCGTCTCAATATATTTTAGGGACAGTGGCCGGAGACGATACTATTTTACTTATACCAAGAGAGAATATTAACAAAGAGGAGGTGATAGCATCACTTTCAACATTTATACCGAACATTCAATAGATTAGAAAATAAATGAATACAAATGAACTTGTATTGGATAAGCCAATGGAAGAGCAAGATCAACTGACTATACAAATCGCAAACGAAGGCCATTTAAAATACGTACAGACTATATTGGATACAATAGAAGCTGCTGCGAAAGTGCGTGGTACAGGAATTGCAAAACGTTCGCCCGAATATCTTGAACTGAAAATAAAAGAGGGAAAGGCTATAATCTCTCTTGTAGGTGAGGAATTTGCAGGCTTTTGTTACATCGAGTCGTGGGGTAATAAGCAGTATGTGGCCAACTCAGGACTGATAGTTGTAGAAAAATTCAGACAACACGGATTGGCAAAGAAGATCAAACAACATGCTTTCTCTTTGGCTCGAGTTATGTTTCCTGCTGCAAAAGTGTTTGGTCTGACCTCAGGTGCTGCGGTGATGAAAATAAATACCGAACTAGGCTATATGCCGGTTACATTTGCACAGTTGACCGATGACGAAGCATTCTGGAGGGGATGTCAGGGGTGTGTCAATTATGATGTGTTGACACGTACCGATCGAAAATATTGTATTTGTACCGCGATGCTCTTCGACCCCGAAAAGCAAAAAGATAAGAAAGAAGTAAAAGACTTAATAAAAGACCTAAAAAAGCAATTGAAGAAATGAAAAAGAAAGTCGTTTTAGCATTCAGTGGAGGATTAGATACATCGTTTTGTGCCAAGTATCTGTCTGCCGATATGGGATATGAAGTTTACACTGCTATCGCCAATACGGGCGGATTTTCTCCCGAAGAACTGAAAATCATAGAAGAAAAGGCTTATAAACTAGGATCTGTAAAACATGTCAGCCTCGATATTACACAAGAATATTACGAGAAGAGCATTAAATATATGATTTTTGGAAATGTGCTTCGCAACGGTACATATCCTATTTCTGTGAGTTCCGAACGCATTTTTCAGGCAATTGCTATCATCAATTATGCAAAGGAAATAGGAGCCGATGCCGTAGCTCATGGCAGTACAGGAGCAGGAAACGACCAGGTTCGTTTCGACTTGACATTTGATGTGCTTGCTCCGGGCATTGAGATTATTACACCTACACGCGACATGATTCTTACCCGTGAATATGAGATAAACTATCTGAAAGAGCATGGCTACGAAGCCGATTTTACTAAGATGGAATACTCCATTAATAAAGGTCTTTGGGGGACAAGTATCGGAGGAAAAGAAACTTTGAAATCGGAACAAACTCTTCCGGAAGAGGCCTATCCATCACAATTGAAGAAGCAAGGATCAGAAACTTTGATTATCGACTTCGAACAGGGAGAAATTGCTGCTGTGAACGGACAGAAATATTCGGATAAAGTAAAAGCGATTCAGAAAATAGAAGAAATAGCATCGGCTTATGCCATAGGACGCGATATGCATATTGGCGATACCATTATAGGTATCAAAGGTCGAGTAGGGTTTGAAGCTGCTGCACCGCTTGTGATTATCAATGCACACAAGATGCTCGAAAAACATACGCTTACCAAATGGCAGCAATACTGGAAAGATCAGGTCGGTAATTGGTATGGTATGTTTCTTCACGAAGCTCAGTATCTTGAGCCAGTGATGCGCGATATCGAAGCATTCCTTGTTAGCTCGCAAGATAATGTTACTGGAAAGGTGATTGTTGAATTGAAACCATATCATTATACGCTTGTCGGAGTAGAAAGTGATTTCGACTTGATGAAAGCTGATTTCGGTGAATATGGTGAAGTAAATAAGGCTTGGACTGCCGATGATGCCAAAGGATTTACCAAAATATACGGTGTTCCAACTAAAATATTCCATAGCGTGCAGAAGAAAAACGGAAAATAGATCATTTATGGAAAGATTAAATATTAGAACTCTATAATTAGAATGTTTAATCTTATAGCCATGAGACTTATTTGCTTTTTCTTTTTTGTTTTACTTTGTTTTTCCTGTAAGAGGTCGGATGCCGACAAGTCGGTATATATCTACCGAAATCAATTGATTTTTTCTGATGAGAACGGAATTTCGGATAAACCTTTTCTTGAAGAATATTTTCCGAATGAATTGTTTTTTAAAATAAGAGATTCTGTATATATCAAAAAAATATATACGTATACAGAAGAAGAGCTTTCAGATATGCTTTTAGAGGCAGCAGAAGAACCCATATTGTATAATTTTTATTTAGGAAGAGATATATACCGTTGGATATGTGGACGAAGTATGCGTTTCAAATTTGTGATAACTTTAAATAGGGTAAATAATCGGGTATGGATAGATGTTAAGGTTATAGATACGCAATATGAAGATAGAAAAGGCTTTTTTTATAAGTATAATAGAGAAAAATCATACACGAAAGAACTATCTTTGAAGGAATGGAACTTATTTGAAGAGAAATTTGGGAGTAAGTTTGTTTATAACAAAGAGTCTGGATTTTATCCACAAATAGATGGCTCTGTGTGGTGGTTCGAAGTTCATAAAAAAGATTTCTATGGATTGATTTGGGAACAATCACCTAAAGGGTTATTGATGGAATCTGGTAGATATCTAAATATGATAAGCGGTTTAAATGAAGATATTTACTAATACTCTTAGAAGAAATAAATCTATATTTATTATGAAAAAATCAATATTAAAAGGGGGTGCAATACTTATGGCGTTTTTTGCTTTTGTTCAAAGGGCAGAGGCACAACAAGTAGAAAAAGCAGGAAATCCAGTGTTCGAAGGCTGGTATGCCGATCCTGAAGGTATGATTTTTGATAATAAATATTGGATATACCCAACCTATTCCGCAGCTTACGAAGATCAGGTGTATATGGATGCATTTTCATCTAATGACTTGCACAACTGGACTAAGCACAGTGCGGTAATAGATACAAGTTCTGTAAAATGGGTGAAAAAAGCTTTGTGGGCACCTGCTGTTGTAAAGAAAAATGATAAATATTATTTGTTCTTTGGCGGAAATGATATTCAGAACGATAACGAATATGGCGGTATTGGTGTAGCTGTGGCAGACAAACCCGAGGGGCCTTTCAAAGATCATTTAGGTAAGCCGCTTATCGATAAGTTTTACAATGGAGCACAGCCTATCGACCAATTTGTATTCCATGACAAGGACGGAAGTTATTACATGTATTACGGAGGTTGGAGACATTGCAATATAGCTAAACTGAATGATGATTTTACCGGATTTGTTCCTTTCGAAGACGGCATTGTATTCAAAGAAGTTACTCCCGAAAACTATGTAGAAGGACCATTCATGTTTATTCGCAATGGCAAGTACTATTTTATGTGGTCGGAAGGAGGATGGACAGGACCTGATTATTCGGTAGCCTATGCTATTTCCGATAGTCCGTTTGGTCCATTCAAGCGTGAAGCCAAAATATTACAGCAGGATCTAAAGGTAGCTACCGGGGCAGGGCATCACTCAATTATCCATGAGCCAAAATCGGATAAATATTATATTGTTTACCATCGTCGTCCGTTAAACGATAGTACTCGAGATCACAGAGTGGTATGCATAGAAGAAATGACATTCGACGAACAGGGACGGATCAATCCGGTAACGATAACTTTCGATGGTGTAGAGAAAAATTTGCTAAAACAAGAGAAATGATAAAAGCAGGAATAATAGGAGGGGCAGGTTATACTGCCGGTGAACTGATAAGGATATTACTTAATCATCCGAAAGTGGAGTTGGTCTTTGTTAACAGTAGTAGCAATGCCGGTAACAAGCTGACCGATGTTCATAGCGGATTGCTTGGTGATACCGATATGGATTTTACCGATCAACTACCATATGATAGGATAGACGTCTTGTTTTTCTGTACAGCACATGGTGATACAAAGAAGTTTTTGGAAGCTAACGAAGTGCCTGCACATCTTAAAATAGTAGACCTGTCAACTGACTACCGACATAAAGCAGAAGGCAATAAATTTGTCTATGGATTGCCAGAACTCAATAAAGAAGAAATAAAGAAGGCTTCTTACATAGCCAATCCGGGCTGTTTTGCTACGGCAATTCAATTAGGGTTGCTTCCTCTCGCAGAAGCAGGTCTGTTAAATGATGAGATTCACGTGAATGCAATTACAGGATCTACAGGGGCGGGAGTAAAACCGTCGGCAACGTCTCATTTTAGTTGGCGTGAGAACAATATTTCTGTATATAAGGCCTTTGAACATCAGCATCTGCAAGAAATAACCGAATCGTTAGTCCAGTTGCAGAACAATTTCTCTCAGGATATCAATTTTATCCCTGTACGTGGAAATTTTACTCGTGGTATCTTTGTTTCTACCTACCTGAACTATGCAGGTACATTGGAAGATGCAGAAAAGCTTTATCAGGAGTTCTATAAGAACAGTCCGTTTGTGACTGTTACAGATAAAAATATCGATCTGAAACAGGTTGTCAATACCAATAAATGCGCTATTCATTTGGAGAAACATGGTAAAAAACTGCTTGTTTTGTCTTGTATCGATAACCTTGTTAAAGGAGCGTCGGGACAAGCTGTTCACAATATGAATCTGATATTCGGATTGGATGAAACCGAAGGGCTGAAGCTGAAAGCAAGTGCTTTCTGACAAAATAGAATGGCCTTTAATATTACTTCTACCTAACAATGAATATAACCTATATAACGAACTTTCCTTCTATTGATGTCAAGTACTGGTCGGGACTAATATATTACATGGCTAAGAGCCTTGAGCGTGAGGCTGCCGTGGAATATATAACCGGTCTGGAAGAGAATTGGCCATTGTCTTTGAAAATCAAAAACAAGATACATGGAGGAAGTAAAATATATAGAGCTGACCGTTCGCCGGAAATTTGTAAGGGATATGCACGGCAAATATTAAAGCAATTGAAACAAACGACGGATGTAATTTTCTCTCCCAGCACGACAGTTTTGTCGTATTTAGAGACCAATAAACCGAAAGTAATATATACTGATGCCACGTTTGCATCAATGATAAATTATTACAATTATTTCACTAATCTGAGCCCTCAATACATAAGAGAGGGGATGAAGACAGAGCAACTGTCGTTGGATTCATGCAAACTGGCAATATTCAGTTCGCAATGGGCTGCCGATAGTGCAATTCGCGATTATAATACCGATCCGTCTAAGATAAGAATTGTACCGTTTGGGGCTAATTTGCCACAGCAGAACCTGACTTTGGATGACATAAAAGAAATTGTAAAAAAGAGAGATTCTCATATCTGTAAACTTTTGTTTCTGGGAGTAGAATGGCATCGCAAAGGTGGAGATATTGCTATCGAAGCCGTAAAATATTTGAATGAAAATCTGAACTTGCCTGCCGAGTTACATATTGTAGGCATCGATGATCTATCTGTTGGGGATTTGCCTCCTTATATTATTAATCATGGGCGGATAAGTAAGGGTACACCCGAAGGTGTAAAGAGGATAGAAGACCTGATTACTCAGAGTCATTTTCTGTTTATTCCTTCACGAGCCGATTGTACTCCGGTTGTATTTTCAGAGGCTATGTCTTATGGTGTGCCGTGTGTGTCATCTGATACAGGTGGAATTCCGTCTATACTCAATGAGGGTAATGGTATAATGCTACAATCGGGTATTAATCCTGAAGAATATGCCAAACAGATATATGAAACTTTTACTGATAATAAGGGATACGGCGAATTGGCTTTGTCCGCATTCAATGATTATAAAACACGCCTTAACTGGGATGTTGCCATGGGTAAGGTTGTAAAATATATGAAAGAATTATCGTGAAAATTATGAGGATAAATATGGAATAATTCTATTTATTGCATCTAATAAATAGAATAAACCTTATAATACTCGGAGCTATGAAATTTGAAGTAGATAAACAAACGCTAAAGGATCTGGAGATTTTCGGATTGAATAAAGTAGATAAGACTGTATTCAACCTGTTTAATCACACTCAATGCATTGGGGGGAGAAATCGCTTGTATGAAATATTGAGGAATCCTTTGTCAGATTTCAATGAGATTAATGAACGAAAAGATGCGATAGCTTTTTTTCAGCAACATTTGCCATCAGGTCTTGATATAGATAAAGATGCTCTTGACTTCTCCGAATACTATTTACGACATAGCGGTCGTGTACAAAGACCACCTACTCGATTTGTTGCAATAGAACGAAAGATCGTTGGAAAAATAACTTCAAGCAATGATTACTATCTGATAGAAAAAGGCGTAGAAAGTCTGGTGGATTTGTTGAGGGATTTTTATAAGTTTTCTCAATTGTTGGCAGAAAAGCTGAAAATAGCTGATCATCCGGCTCTTTTAGTCAGAAATAATAATGAGATACTGCGCTTATTTGATCGTCTGGAATTTTACAAGGTAAAAGACTCGAAAAAGCTGACGGCTTATGATACAGCTTCATTCGATTATAAATTCCGCTATACTAACAGGAAAGATGTTATGTTTATCCTTGATATGGTATATGAATATGACGCATTTTTGTCGGTAGTAAAAACAGCCGAGCAATATGGTATGGTTTATCCTGAAATATTGCCCGAAACAGATAATGTTCTCGATGTTGAAGATCTGAAGCACCCCTTTGTAAGTAATGCGGTGGGTAATGATATTCATTTCGATAAGTCGGCTAACTTATTGTTTGTATCGGGGCCGAATATGGCGGGCAAATCGACATTTCTCAAAGCATTGGGTGTTGCTGTCTATCTGGCGCATGTTGGATTACCTGTCCCTGCCAGGAAGATGAGGTTTAGCGTATTGTCCGGATTATGCACCACAATCAATATATCCGATAATCTTAGCTCGGGTTACAGCCATTTCTATGCTGAAGTGATGAGGGTAAAAGATGTTGCTACCCGACTGAAAACGAATAAGAATATGCTTGTTCTTTTTGATGAACTATTCAGAGGAACAAATGTAAAAGATGCCTATGACGGTACTTTGGCCATTGTGTCGGCTTTTGCTCGAATAAGGACTTCATTTTTTGTTATTTCATCTCATATCGTGGAAGTAACAGACGAGTTGCAAGGAAAAGATAATATTAAGTTCAGCTATTTTGAAATAGAACAAGAGGATGGACATCCCCAATATACATACAAGCTCAAAGAAGGCGTTACAGACGTCAGGCTGGGGATGTATATTATCAAAAAAGAAGGTGTAATAGAATTAATAAACGAAATAAATATATAAACAGGCAATGAAATTATTCGATGTATTTCCACTATTCGATATCAATATCGTAAAAGGAGAAGGGTGTTATGTGTATGATGATAAAGGTGATAAGTATCTCGATTTATATGGCGGGCATGCTGTTATCTCGGTAGGACATACTCATCCTTACTATGTGCAAAAGATTACAGATCAATTGAATAAAATAGGGTTTTACTCAAACTCGGTCATAAATAAATTACAACAAGAAGTAGCACAAAAGCTGGGAGAACAATGTGGCTATCCTGATTACTTCCTGTTTCTAATAAATTCAGGAGCAGAAGCAAATGAGAATGCTATCAAACTGGCGTCTTTCCACAACGGGCGTAAAAAAGTACTTGCTTTCAGAAAAGCTTTTCATGGACGGACATCGGCTACTGTTGCAGCTACCGACATACCGGCCTATTCAGCTCCCGTAAATGTAAATCCAAACTATGAGTTTGCCCCTTTCAATGATATTGAATTTGTAAAGAAAGAATTGGCAACTAAAGAATACTGTTCGGTACTCATCGAAGGAATACAAGGCGTGGCGGGTATTCATGTGCCTGAGAGTAACTTCATGAAAGAACTGCGTGAAGTATGTACAGAAACAGGAACAATCCTTATTCTGGACGAGATTCAGTCGGGATATGGACGAAGTGGCAAATTTTTCTCTCATCAATATGATGGTATCCAAGCCGATATAATAACTGTAGCTAAAGGCATAGGTAATGGCTTTCCTATGGCAGGTGTATTGATCAACCCGATGTTCAAAGCTGTATATGGTCAGCTTGGGACAACATATGGGGGCAATCATCTGGCTTGTGCCGCAGCTATTGCTGTGCTTGATATCTTGAAAGAAGAAAATCTGATAGAAAACGCGTATAATGTAGGCAACTTCTTGATGGAAGAGTTACGAAAATTCCCTCAGATAAAAGAAGTTCGTGGACGTGGACTAATGATTGGTATGGAGTTTGACGAACCGATAAAAGAAAAACGGACTAAACTGCTATTCGAAGAAAAAATTTTCACCGGAGCTACCGGAACGCATGTTTTCCGTCTTCTTCCTCCATTATGTCTTACTATGGAGCAAGCAAAAGAATTTCTTGAAAGATTTAAGAAAGTCTTATAAATATCATACCTTAGCAATACGGTAATTATTGTCAGATATTAGCGTATGAAGAAATATATTATAGCCCTTATTGCTGTGATGCTGTTAGGAATTATCGGCATGGGGCTTTATTATGCTTACAGTAACGGATATATAAGGATGAATTACCCTTCATTTGCGGAGTATCCGGTTCAGGGAATAGATGTATCGCACCATCAACAGAAAATAGATTGGCCTGCTTTGGATAAGCAAGCAGTACAGTTTGTCTTTATCAAGGCAACGGAGGGCGGAAATCATAAAGACTCTCTATTTCAGGAGAATTGGCGTCAGGCTCGGGATAATGATATTCCGGCAGGAGCATATCACTTTTTTACATTCTGTAAAGCAGGAGAGGAGCAGGCGCGCAATTATATTCATTACGTGCCCAGAGATAGCATCGACTTACCTCCGATTGTTGATTTGGAGTATGCCGGTAACTGTCAGATTGCAAATCGAAAAGAAGATCTTATTCATGAAATTTCGGCATATCTGGATATTATAGAAGATCATTATAAGAAAAAAGTGATCATATATACTACAAACGAATTCTATAAAAACTATATGGTCAATCAGTTTCGTGGCAATCCTATATGGATACGGGATATATTGTCCAAGCCTAATTTGCCTGATGGACGCGACTGGCTTTTCTGGCAATACACCAATCGTGGAAGATTGGATGGTATTAAAACTGTAGTTGACCTCAATGCCTTTGCCGGAAGTCGTGCCGAGTTTGAGAAACTGATGGAAAAAGGTTGATCTTTATTTATTTTGTTGTTTTTTATTATAAAATATGAAAAAAATACTTCTCTCGTTATTGTTGCTATTTTGTTGCCAACTAGGTTTTGCACAGTTCAAGAATGCCTCTTTTATGGTAAATGGGCAGACATTACCATATCAGATAATGTTTCCGGAAAATTATGATGAATCGAAACAGTATCCTTTGCTTATTTTTCTGCATGGAGCGGGTGAACGCGGCAATGATAATCAAAAGCAACTGACTCATGGTAAGCAGTTTTTAATAGATAATTTTTATATTGGAAATCAGGCTATCGTTATAGCTCCTCAATGTCCGGAAAATAGCTATTGGGCTAATGTGAAACGCCATCAGATAGATAATAAAACAACATTTGCATTTGGAGCTACTGATACCCCCACATTTCCTATGCAGACGCTCGTATCCCTTGTTCAGGATTGGGTATCTTCCGGTAAGGTTGATGCTGAACGGGTTTATGTAGGCGGTTTGTCAATGGGCGGAATGGGGACGCTTGAATTGCTTTGGCGTATGCCCGATACTTTCGCCGCAGCATTTGCTATATGCGGTGCAACTGATTTGAATAAGCTTTCTTCTTATGCGAGAAATACAGCAGTATGGCTTTTTCATGGAGATGATGACTCTGTAGTGCCTGTCGAAAATTCCCGTTCCGCTTACAAAAAGCTCAAAGAGCTAGGATGCGATGCCGAATATACAGAATATAAAGGGGTGAATCACGGTAGCTGGATAAATGCATTTCAGGAAAAAGAGCTAGCACCATGGTTATTTAAGCATAAAAAAAGTATTCCCAATAAAGAATTAAGAGACCGTATATCTAAAATCGTTGAGAATAAAAAAGCGACTGTTGGGGTTGGTCTGATTATCAACGGAAAAGATACTTTGCTTATAAATAACGACCACCGTTACCCGACGCAGAGCGTGTATAAATTTCATCTGTCTTTAGCTGTTTTAGACTATTTGGATAAGAATAAACTTTCTTTGGATCACCAGTTGTTTATAAAAAAGTCAGACCTGTTACCTGAGACTTATAGCCCTTTACGAGACGATTATCCAAATGGGAATTTTAAGATGTCTATTGGAGAACTGATCAAATACACAGTAGCAAAAAGCGATAACAATGGGTGTGATATTTTATTCCGTTTTTTGGGTGGACCAGCTAAAGTTGATGATTATGTAAGAGGATTAGGGCTTACCAATTTTTCTATTGCGACTACCGAGGAGACTATGCATACCAATTGGGATGTACAATATCGGAATTGGAGCACTCCGTACACAGCAGCGAAACTTCTTGAAATATATAAGACAAAAGAGATATTGCCTGCAAAATTTCACGACTTTTTGTGGAGTGCTATGATTGGACAGACCGCAGCTTTTAATAAGATAAAAGCTTCGTTGCCCGTAGGGACAGTTGCAGCCCATAAATCGGGACTTTCATTCAGAAATAAAGATGGAGTAAGAGCCGCAGATAACGATATTGCAATCGTTCAATTGCCTGACGGACGATATTATTCATTAGCTGTTTTTGTGTCGGATTCGAGGGAAGATGATGCAACTAATGTGGGTATAATTACGGAGATCTCGAAAGTCGTGTATGACTATCTTACGAAGTAGTTTACTTCTCCAATAATTCGTGGTAAAGATTTTTTAGACGTTCACGCAAATGTAGCACTGCATAGCGTTTACGGGATATAAGAGTGTTGATAGTTATGCCTGTCGCTTCCGATATTTCTTTGAAAGAGAAGTCTTCGAGTTCTGTCAATTCAAATATTTCACGCTGTTCATCAGGTAATTCCGATAAGGCTGTTTCCAATTCTTTCCATACTAATGAGCGGAGATATTTAGTTTCGGGTGAATTGTTGTCATCAGCTAGCAAATAGGGAATTTCTTCCAGAAAAGATTCATCATCTTCGTTTTTTACATAAGGCATTTCCACTTCCTTATGCTTTCTGCTACGATCTATTATCTGATTGTTGGCAACAGAATAAAGCCAAGCAGAAATGTGCTCGATTGGTTTTTCTACCAGATCAATTTTCGAAAGCTGGTAGAAGACATTTTGAAGAATGTCTTCTCCGTCTTCTTTCGAAAAAACACGTTTAGATATATAACTCTTTAATTGTACTCGGTATTTATTAAATATATCCGAGACGTTTTCAGGCTGTTCTATCGTCATTATTCTTTTGGCTCTGTGTTATCTTCTCTTTCAAAGAAGTCAGGTCTCATCCTTTCACGGATATATTCACGGCGCTCGTCACGAGACATATCTTTCATTTTCTCTCTGAGTGCGATCATCTCTTCCTTTTTTCTTTTATGATGTCCACGATGATGATGGTGATGATGTCCGAATCTTCCAAATTTCCCGAACCGTCCGAATCCACCAAGAAGAAAACGGGAAAGAATCATCAATCCGGCAGCTTGCCAATAGTTAATGCTGGTCCATCCTATAATGGAAGGTATTAATGCATTCCACAACAACATAACGATGGCTATGGCAGCAGCAAACACTGCTAAGAAAATGAGGGCGCCGAAGAATTTTTTCTTTTTGTTCATATCTGTTTTTCTTTTAATTGTCATTTAAAAAAGTTTGTCTATCACGTAAATTATTGTGCCTGCGGTAAGCAATAATGTTGTAATCAGGGTGACCACAGGTTCTACTATTGAGTATTTATATTTCTTTTCCATTTTATTTAGCAAATATATTTTATTCGTAACATTATTAGTTAGAAAGCCTTCTATTATTTATGACGAATGAGAGGAAAGGATATTTTAAATTTTTCGTATTTTTTCGTCATTGCGAGCACAACGTAGTATAGTGAAGCATGTAGATTGCTTCACCCTTCGGGCTCGCAATGACGAAATTATACATACATTTGCCTTCTGAAAAAACACAAAACAATGAAAAAGATATTTACAAGAGTACTCCTGTTTGTCTTCGCAATAGGGCTATCTGCACAGAAAGGAAAAAGTGATTTGACGGCATTGCCTTATGATAGTACTACAAACTTCTTGGGAAAGAACGTACAGCAATATATAGGACAAGAATTATATCTGAAAGGTCTTGAGAAATCATCGCAAGCGTATGGATATCCGGGTTTTATATTGAAGTATCAGAAAGATGACGACCTGCTGAACGATGAAAAGAATATATACAAACCGAATGGAAAAAATTATAGTTCACGTTACGAAGATTTAGCAGGCAAATACTTTCAGGTGCTCGATGTAATGAGGCATCCTAAAGCAAAAAAAGACTCAGATGGATATGGCGATGAATTTTATTTTAAGCTACAAGAAAAATCCGGTGGGGATATTATCTACTATAAATATAACGTAAATTCTGAATATACATTTCCTTTTATCCTGACTGGCTTTTTTATTAAAGAAAAGCAACGATTGATAGGCAAAGAATACGTCATTTCCGATGATGTACTGAGTCTGTCCCGTAATCTTGTGTCGGGCAAAGCTCTTGCTTTTACCACAGGGCAAATGTGGAAGTGTATTGAGTTTGACGTAGATAGCAGTAATAGCGAATTGTCTCTTATTCTTCAAAATGCTGGTGGATTGAGAACGGCAATACCTTATTCTTTAATAGTCAATACTGAAGGTGTAAAGAAGGTGTATACTGCTTCTGAGGCATTGGCTATGAGGAAGAAGTATAACGATAATAATTATCGGCGTATTCTTCAAAATAAAGTAAGAGTAGGCATGACCAAAGAAATGACTCGTCTGGCTTGGGGCGAACCTACCGAAATAAAACAATCGGGTAAAAATGAAGTGTGGTCTTATCCGGCAGGCACTCTGCTTTTTAGTGGCGATAAAATTATAAGTACAAAGTGATTGAATAAAAAATGAGCCAATTCCTCTTAATGGTGTAAGATATAGTTAGCTATTACTTGCTTTGTCTACAAAATAGGAATTCAGTTCTTGTCTGGCCACTTCGGAATTTACCAGATTTTTTATTACCACTCCTTTTTCAAGTAGGATAACATGGCTACTGATATCTGTTGTATAGTTCAGGTTATGGCTCGAGATCAATATTGTAGTTCCGTTCTCCTTATTCATTTTAAGGATCATATCCCTAATCTCTATTTGTGAAGAAGGATCAAGGAAATTGAACGGTTCATCCAGTATCAATACCTGAGGATGTATCATCATGGCGGCGATGATACCTATTTTTTGTTTGTTTCCGGCTGAGAAGTTGCGTATATATTTTTTCTTACCTAATATCTCATCATTCATAAATCTGGAGAAAGTGCCTAGACGCTCGTCTACCACATCTTTTGTCATGTTATAGGTTTCGCCCACAAAGTAGAAATATTCTTCAGGCATCAGAAAGTCGATAAGGAATCTGTTGTCCAGAAATGAGCCTGTGTACGTTTTCCATTCTTCGCTTTTGCTGACGTCTACATTATTACTGTATACATACCCCATGTCTGCTTTCAGTAAATCGAGAATCAGACGGAATAGAGTTGTTTTGCCTGCTCCATTATTTCCAACTATACCTATCAAAGAACCTTGTTCTATGTTTAATTCCGGAATGTCTATTGCAACTTGCTTACCGAAACGTTTTACCAGTTTTTCTATATGTATATTCATTGTCTATATTTTGTGGCGTTATTTACTCTATTGATATTAAGCATTACTGCGGAATCCTTCCATATTCTTATATTTTCTTTTCAGGAAGCAGCTGCATATCCATTTTAACCAGTAGTTGCATGTGAATGTAAATACAAGTCCTATTATCAGCATGAAATAACATCCTACTGTCTGTGAAAAAATAGCATTTATTGTTAATACGATACTTACAGGAATGAACATTGCCAGCATGTTGATGAACATCGTGTTTCCGGACGTCCCCTTCCAGTTGAATGTTCCCCTGTCAAAAAGATCAAGAGGACTCTTGTTATAAATGGCAGCTAAAAACATGAGAAAAAATAAAAACCCTATGGTGTAGAAAAAAACTGATACAACGAACAGGAGACTTACCTTACCCTGATAAACAGGTATCATCATCAGGCAGAATGCAAATAAACCATATGCAGAATACAATATATATTTAGCCTTTATCATATTTAGCAGCGAATGGTTTCGGGTCATGAGCCCATCGAAGAAGGCCGATTGTGCCGAGAAGAGAAATTGTGATAAAGAAAATCCCAGCGTACCAATAGTAAATATCATAAAAAATAATTGTATAAATGGGCTTTCGCTAGCGCTATTTTCACTGCGATATACTACAAAGAAAAAATAATATACAATGAAGATCAGACCTACAATTACTTGACTTCTCAAACGTCTTGTGCGTATAAGCATTTTCAATTCCAAATTTATAAACTCACCGATTTCTCCAAATCTGTCCAGAAAAGAAATACGAGTGAACGAGATAATCTTCTCTACCTTTTCGCCCTCCATACCTCTGTATATTTCTCCCAGCATTGTTTTCTGATTAGCTACCCATAACGCGAAAAGTATTAATGCTTGTACTAACCAAATTAATGGATTACCTTCCAAGAGACATTCTCCTATTTGTACAGTACATTTACTCCAGTCTACAATAGAGAAATAACCCAAAGCCACGATCGCTGCTATTACAGCAATGGGTAAGAAGAAATACCATCCATTCTTATTGAGCAGGTTGTTTGATAAGCTCACAAGAAGGCTGTTGCCGATGCTCAAAGAATAAATGAATATGATATATAGAGCTGCAATTCCAAATCCGTAAAAAGGAACTATTGCTTTCAGCGAGAATGGAATAATCAGGATAAGCAGATATAGATTCCATACGTTTGTAAACTCCTTTACAAGCAGGAAATTAAACAGACGGTTTCGCTTGATGGGTAAACTTAGGTAGGGAGCTATTTGCATAGACTGATTTTGTTTGAAGATGTATTTGATTATATAATCAAACAGAAACAGGTAAAGAGCAATAGAATTGAAAGTATAGATTGCTAATTGATACGTCCCTATTTCCAAGAAAAGCTTGTCCATAACGAATCCGAATGTAAACAGTTGGATACCAAGTATTCCAAACATAAGATACATAAATAGCCTGATGCCCAGATTCCGTTCAAACATAGGATGCCGTAGAAATGCTTTCCATTGGTGTTTTTGTAATTCTCGTTGCAGCATATATTCAGATATTTATCTTAATTAGTCGGTTTCTTTATCCGATAATCACAGTAAAATGAAAATCTTTCTATGATCAAAAAAGATTTCTTGATGATTAGATATAAAAAAAGTAATAGATTTGCAGTGATTAATAATTATCTCTATGGTTAATTTGGAATGGTATAGAACTTTTAAGGCTATTTATCAATGCGGAACGCTAACAAAAGCCTCGCAGGAATTGATGGTTTCGCAGCCTAATCTCAGTATTCAATTGGCATCCCTCGAAAGTTATATAGGTCAGCCTTTGTTTGTGAGACTTCCCCGTAAAATGATGCCTACCGAATATGGCAAACAGTTATATACGCAAATAGTGGAATCGATAGACAATTTAGAGAGAGTAGAAGCAGAGTTTAAACGTGCGGTGCTTAATAAAATACCGAGTGTCCGTTTTGGAACGCCTTCCGAGCTTTTTAATAACTATCTGGCCAAACATGTCGGAAATCAGGATAATCTGCATCTGATTGTCGAATATGGATTAGCGGATGACTTAATCAATAAACTTATAAGTAACGATCTCGATATTGCAATTATTACTCGACAAAGCAAAAACGAGGACAATCTCACTTATGAGCTTCTTTTTACAGAGTCGTTCTTCATTGTATGCAATAAGAATACCGATGCCAATGATTTTGATACGTATATAAATTCTGATAATTTGTCAGAAGCAGAGAAGTGGTTGAAGTCCCAAAAATGGTATGCATATGATAATAATCTGTCTTTGATCAGGAGGTTTTGGCGCGAGAATTTCAAGAAGCGTCCGTTATTAAGATTACAAGCCGTGATGCCGGACAATGACGCTATATTAAAAGCTGTGGCGAATAGCGACGGATTGGCTGTCTCGTCTAACATTATAGCCGGTAAGGCTTTAGAACAGGGACAGGTGAGAGTCTTGTGGAACGGAAATATTGCAGCGACAAATAGGATTTATCTAGCGTATAACAAGAATAAGATCCAACCGTTGTATGTGGAAAAAGTAAAAGAGTTTATAATTAGTAATGTATTGTCTGAATGAATGTCAGCATGATATATTTTCGTCTTAAAAATTAACTTTTTGATTTTAATGCTTCATTGCGAATTTGGGTTTTTACCTATATATTTGCACTTTACCTATAGAAAAATAACATGGAAGATAAAAAATTTTTGACACTCATAAAAAATGGAATCAGCGAAAACTGGGATCGTCCGGCTTTAACTGATTACAATGGAGAGACATATTTATATAAAGATTTTGCCCGTAAAATAGCTCAATTACATATTCTTTTCGAAGATATGGATGTCCGGAAAGGAGATAAAATCGCTATTTGCGGCCGCAATTCATCTAACTGGACTGTGGCTTTTTTTGCTTCCCTTACCTATGGGGCTGTTATTACAACAATCCTGCATGACTTTAGTGGCGAAAATGTTCACAATCTGGTAAATCATTCCGAAGCAAAGGTCTTTTTTGCAGACGACTATGTCTGGACAAAGGTTGATCCGATGGAAATGCCCTCGGTTGAAACTATCCTGATAATTGATGATTTTTCGGTGCAAAAATCTCGTTCGGCTAAGCTATTGGCGTCGAGTGCAGATCTAGAACTTGCTCTGGCTCAGAAATACCCTGGCGGCTTTACCGTGGATGATGTGAAATTTCACGATGAATCGCCCGAAGAACTTGCTGTTCTTAATTATACTTCGGGTACGACAAGTAATCCCAAAGGGGTTATGATTCCTTATCGAAGCCTTTGGTCTAATACGCGTTTTGCGATAGATAATATTCAGTTTGTAAAACCGGGCGATGGCATTGTTTGTATGTTGCCTATGGCGCATATGTATGGTTTGGCGTTTGAAATACTTCTTTCTATATCGAAAGGATGTCATATACATTATCTGACTCGCGTGCCTTCACCGCAAATTATATTAGATGCTTTTTCCAAGGTAAATCCTACGCTGGTATTGGCTGTGCCTCTTATCATCGAAAAGATTGTTCAAACTCGGGTATTCCCCGAGTTGAAGAAGCAACCTGTAAAAACTCTATTATTGCTGCCTCCTTTCAAAAAAATGATATACAAGAAAATCGCTGAAAAACTAATACCTGTTTTTGGAAACAAACTGGTAGAAGTGGTTATCGGTGGTGCTGCACTAAATAAAGAAGTGGGGGATTTCTTATCGGCAATAAAGTTCCCTTACACTGTAGGATATGGTATGACAGAATGTGGCCCTCTCATTTCATATGAATATTGGGAGACTTACAAGGCGGGCTCTTGTGGACGTCCAGTCGATCGTATGTCTGTACGTATAGAATCTTCAAATCCTGAGACCGAAACAGGAGAAATAATGGTGAAAGGGCAGAATGTTATGCTAGGCTACTTCAAAAATGAGGAAGCTACAAAGCATGTGCTTGATGAAGCTGGCTGGCTGCGTACCGGAGACTTGGGTATTATGGATCGTGATGGTTTCTTGTTTATCAAAGGACGTAGCAAAACAATGATATTAGGTCCTTCCGGACAGAATATCTATCCCGAAGAAATAGAAGGCTTCTACAATAATTCTCCATATGTAGGTGAATCATTGATTATAGAAGAAAGTGGAAAGCTAGTAGTGCTTATATATCCCGATAAAGATTATCTGAAGAAGCATGATATAAAAGAAAGCGATTATTCCACTATCTTTGTTGAAGAGATGAAAGCGATCAATAAGCGTTTGCCGAAGTATAGTCAAGTTATAAACTTCAGATTGCAGGATCAGGAGTTCGAAAAGACACCCAAACGCAGTATCAAACGTTTCTTGTATCAGAAATAAACAAGGAAGATGAAATACGTAGCTCTACTCCGGGGAATAAATGTCGGAGGAAAGAATATGATTAAAATGCCTGAGTTGAAACAGGCATTTATCAGTATAGGGATGCAGGATGTGTCGACCTATATTCAGAGTGGCAATGTATTGTTTTCATCAGACAAGGGCGAAAAGGAGTTGAAATCCGAATTGGAAACTGTTATACATAAATCCTTCGGATTGGATATTCCGATTATCCTGAGGAGTGTGATTGAATTAGAGAAGATAAAAGAAGATATTCCTTTTTCAGAGCAGGAAATTTCTGCAATAGAAAGCTCGGTAGAAGGCGAAGTCCTATATTTGTTCCTGTTCGCTGATAATCCGTCTCAAAAAGATATGGAGCGCATCTCGGTGCATAAAGGGGGAAGTGATCGGTTTGAAATAAAAGGACGTGATTTGTATGTGTTATTTGATAAAACTATCCGTAATTCAAAATTAGCAGGAGTTTTGCAGAAAACAGAAATTCCTGTTACATCGCGCAATATGAAGACCGTAAATAAATTAATAGAATTAGGAAAATAAAAATTCATAACTTATAATTAATAACATGTCAGTAGACGATAAGAAAATTATTTTTTCAATGATGGGTGTGGGAAAACAATACCCACCACAAAAACAAGTATTAAAGAACATCTATCTCTCATTCTTTTATGGGGCTAAGATTGGTATTATCGGTCTCAATGGTTCCGGTAAATCAACATTACTGAAGATCATAGCAGGACTAGATAAAGAATATCAAGGGGAGATAGTTTCAGATAAAGGATTTTCGGTAGGATATCTTGAACAAGATCCTAAGTTAGATCCTGCTAAAACAGTTAAGGAAATTGTGCAGGAGGGAGTGCAACCTATTATGGATATTCTGAAAGAATATGAGGGCATCAATGAGAAATTCGGATTACCTGAATATTATGAAGATGCCGATAAGATGGACGCACTTTTCGCTCGTCAGGCAGAACTGCAAGATAAGATAGATGCTTCCGATGCATGGAATATAGACAATAAACTAGAGCGCGCTATGGATGCTTTGCGTTGTCCGCCTGAAGATCAACTGTGTGCTAACTTGTCGGGGGGAGAGGCACGTCGTGTGGCTCTTTGTCGCTTGTTGCTTCAAGAACCTGATGTGTTGTTGCTCGATGAGCCTACCAATCACTTGGATGCAGAGTCTATCGACTGGTTGGAACAACATTTGCAACAATATAAAGGTACTGTTATCTGTATTACGCATGACCGTTACTTCTTAGACCATGTTGCAGGATGGATTCTGGAACTTGACCGTGGAGAAGGTATTCCTTGGAAAGGAAACTATACCTCATGGTTGGAACAAAAGACCAAACGTATGGAGCAGGAAGAAAAGCAAGCCAGCAAACGCCGTAAAACCCTCGAACGTGAGTTGGAATGGGTACGGATGGCACCTAAAGCACGTCAGGCTAAAGGTAAGGCTCGTTTGAACGATTATGAGAAAATGTTGAATGCTGACCAGAAAGAGCGCGAAGAAAAGCTTGAGATATTTATACCTAATGGTCCTCGTTTGGGCAACAAGGTTATAGAAGCTCATGGTGTGAGCAAAGCATTTGGAGATAAGCTTCTGTTTGATAATCTTGAGTTTATGTTGCCGCCATCGGGGATTGTTGGTATTATTGGTCCTAATGGTGCGGGTAAGACTACTTTGTTTCGTTTGATTCAAGGGCTGGAGGATGCTGATAAAGGTACTTTCGAGGTGGGAGAAACTGTTAAGATAGGATATGTGGATCAGTCACATACCGAAATAGATCCGAATAAGACAGTCTATCAGATTATATCTGGAGGGAATGAATTCGTTCGTGTAGGAGGTCGTGAGATCAATGCTCGTGCTTATCTTTCTCGATTCAATTTTTCAGGTGGCGATCAGGAGAAACTAACAGGCGTATTGTCCGGAGGGGAGCGTAATCGCTTGCACCTGGCTCTTACACTAAAGTCAGAGGCTAATGTGTTGCTGTTGGACGAACCTACTAATGATATAGATGTGAATACATTGCGAGCATTGGAAGAAGGGCTGGAAAACTTTGCTGGTTGTGCCGTCGTTATATCGCACGACAGATGGTTTCTCGATCGTATTTGTACGCACATTCTTGCTTTTGAAGGAAACTCAGAAGTATTCTTCTTCGAAGGTAGTTATAGCGAATACGAAGAAAATAAGAAGATGCGTTTGGGAAATGTAGAGCCAAAACGTATTCGTTATCGTAAGTTAATTAATTAAAAATATATAAATTCGTGCAGCTTTATTGAAATTATATAATCATATATATATGAAAGTCGGAAGTAAAAAGCGATTTTTACTTCCGACTTTTTAATTGTTCATACTTGAACCTAAAAGAACTTAGATGAGTGACCTACCACAGCTATTATATATACGATTGAGAAGAGGAATACTTTTTTCTTTATTTTTCTTGCTGTACAGTGTGTCTTATGCTCAATATATTACCACCGTAAAAGGTGTCGCTCGGGACTCTATCTCCCACGAAAAAATACCATTTGTGACGGTTGCTTTTGACAATACAACGGTTGGGACATTTTCGGATGAGGAAGGAGAATTTAGATTAACTACCAGAAGCCATGTGACGTCTGTTACAGCTTCTATTCTGGGATACAAACCCTATAAATTCACTGTGGTTCCCGGAAAAACGAATGTAAAAGATTTATTGCTCGTACCCATAGATAAGCAATTGCAGGAGGTGGTAGTGAAACCTCAAAAAGAGAAATATTCTAAAAAGAATAATCCGGCTGTGGAACTTATAAAAAAAGTAATTGCACATAAACACCAGAACAATATAACCGATCTTGATTATTACCAATACGAAGAATATGAGAGGGTACTCTTTGCCATAAATGAGTTTAGGCCGGATATGCCTCTTTTTAAGCGCTACAAGTTTCTGCCTAATTATATGGATTCTTCCATCATAGAGAATAAGCCTATATTGCCATTCTCTGTCAGGGAGAAGCTTACCGATGTATTTTATAGGAAAAATCCGAAGGATTCTAAACGGATTGTCAAAGGATATAGTATTACAGGTATCGATCAAGCTATCGAAACTGAAGGCTTGGATGCTATTATCAAAGAGGTTTTTAAGAATATATCTATTTTTGATAACTCGATAGAGTTGCTCTTTCATCCATTTATTGGACCATTGAGCGAATCCAGTTCCGTTAACTTTTATCGTTGGTATCTCTCCGATACCACACTCATCGATTCAGACAGATATGTAAAACTTGATTTTGCTCCGTTTAATTCTCGTGATGTCGGTTTTACAGGAAGCCTGTATATCTCGCTAGATAGTGCTTATGCCGTGAAAAGAGCTGTAATAAGGACTCCCAAAAAGATGAATATCAATTTCGTAGATCAGCTTGTTATACAGCATGACTTTAAAAAGGTGAAGGACAAATGGATTCCCGAACAGGAGCGCATGGCGATAGATGTGTCCATGCTCGAAGCTTTTAAGTTTTATATTGATAAGACTCGTTCGTACGAGAATTTTGAAATAAATAAGCCGATGGATCCGGTATTCATTTTGGCGGCACCGGAAGTGTTTGAGAAAAATTATTTGAAAAGGCCTAAAGAGTTTTGGGCTCGTAACCGACCTCTAGAGTATAAGAAGGATTATAGGATGGATATGATGATAGAGGACATGAACAAGGTGTTCCTTTTCAAAGTATTACTCAATGCGGGAAGTGTTGTGGCTACGGGTTATATACCGACGTCGAAAGACCCGGATGTAAATAAACTCGATATAGGGACTATTCCGACTTTCTATAGTTACAATTCTATAGAAGGAAATCGTTTTAGATTGACTTTGGCTACTACTAAAAATCTGCATCCTCGTCTTTTCTTATATGGATATGGTGCTTACGGTACTCGCGACCATCAATTCAAATATTATGGCGAAGCTACGTGGGCATTCAATAAGATAAAGAATCATAAAGATGAATTTCCGAAGCATAATATAAGTGTTGCTTATAAGTATGATATGAATACTTTGGGGCAGCGGTATACGCAAGCGGAGAGAGATAATATATTGATGTCGATACAGACTAATAGCAACCAGAAAATGACTTATAACCGGCAAACTCAGGTTGCATATCAGAAGGAGTTTTATGGAGGTTTCTCTTTCAAATTGTCGGGGCAGACTTTTCATGAACGCCCAGCGGGAAAACTTCTTTTCGAAAAGATGGATGAAGCGGGTAACCTCTATAATGTTAACAATATCAGTACTACAGAGGCTATGTTGTCGTTAAGATATGCCCCAAATGAGAAATTCTTTCAGCAGCGAAGGAAAAGGCATACGATGCCATCGCAAAAGACTGTGTTTAGTCTTTCTCATACTATGGCTCTTAAGGATGTGCTGGGTGGACAATATCATTATAATAAGACATCGTTCTCTGCGTTGAAAGAATTATGGGTAGCACCATTCGGAAAATTGACAATGTCGGCTCAGGCCGAGAAAATATGGGGTGAAGCGCCATTCCCATTGTTGATAACTCCAAGTGCAAACAGTTCCTATACTATTCAGAAAGGCAACTTCTATCTGATTGAACCATTAGAGTTTGTGCATGATGCACAGCTATCATGGGAAGTTTATTATCATATGGGCGGGTGGTTGTTTAACCGTATTCC